>SWCD01023170.1_pt1 | contig 70314 bp, 68 predicted proteins | sample 4693011 | NCBI WGS metagenome assembly SWCD01 (sample SAMN10267278, study PRJNA491770) | bioreactor metagenome | isolation source: DHS bioreactor inoculated with marine | place: Japan: Omine Ridge, Nankai Trough
AAAAAAACTCTGGCAATACGAACATCTCGACTTCAATAACAGAACTGAACATTTTTTTGCAGTTGATAAATACAGCGGCACCGCAAAATTAGGAGGACCTGAAGCTTTGCGACATTCTGAAACTGATTCATATGAATTAGTTTGGCTATCAATGGAACAACTTAAAGACATACAATTCTTTCCTGAAGAGATTAAGATAAAAATACTCAAAAAGTTAGCTTAGATTCAGAAATAAACTAAAATTTGCCAACCCCACATTAGCACTGTACAATACTCACTGCTAATTCGATTTTATACTGATTTATCATGCAATTGGATAGACGTTTAGAAGTACTAAAAGCCATTGTTAAGCATTTTGTGGAAACCGCAGAACCTGTGGGTTCCAATACTGTCATGGTCTCATATGACTTCCAAGTCAGCCCCGCCACCATCCGAAACGACATGGCCTCCTTGGAAAAAGACGGCTTGATTTTCCAACCCCACACTTCCTCAGGACGAGTCCCAACAGATATGGGCTACAGACTATATATAGAAGAATTCGAAGACCACAAAAAAGCCCAAAAAGAAGCTAAACTAGCGATAATAAAGGCACAAAAGGAGCTTCAAATGACAAAAGTCAGAGAAAAGATTCAAGACATTGTTTCCTTGCTCGCCCATGTAACCAATGTCGCCAGCTTCGCCACCCTGCCAGACAACAAAAGAACTTTCTATATCGGCCTGTCCAACATCATTCGGCAACCTGAATTTATAACTGACTTAAACCGCGCCAGCCAAGTTATCGAAGTATTCGAAAAAAGTGATCGATTTTTAACAATATTAAATAGCCTGGAAATTGACGATAAAGTTAAATTTTTCATTGGAAAAGAACATTTAATCCCCGAAATTAAAAGCTGTGCGTTATTAGTCACCAAAATTAAATACATGGGACATCAAAGTATAGTCGGCCTCTTAGCGCCAACCCGAACCGACTATGCCTTTATGCGAGCAGTTTTAGAGCAAGTCAAAAAATTACTATAACATTTCAAATATGAAAGACGAAAACACCTCACAAACACAAGATGGGGATTCCTCCGATGAGGATGACGCCCAACAAAAACCTTTGCCAGAGGAAAAAGCAGCAACAGCTGATCAAACAGCCGATGAAAAAGATTACGAAACTTTATTAGCAGAGTTGAAAGACTCAAAGACAAAATTAACTGAATTAACCACAATCAGCCAGCAAGCATTAGCTGATCTGCAAAACTACAAAAAAAGATCCGAAGAGGAAAAAGCAAAGTTTGTGAGTTTCGCCAATGCGACTTTGATCTCCATGCTATTACCAACTCTCGATAATCTCGAAAGAGCCACTGCAATCGTTCCAGAAGACTCAGCATCAAAAGAATGGACAAACGGAATTATCGCCATTTTCAAACAATTAGAAGAAACGCTAAAAACTCAAGGATTAGCAACCATCGTCACCGCTGATCAACAATTCGACCCAAATTTACACGAAGCCGTAATGACTGAAGCGGGCCCAACAGACAAAATCATGAAAGAAATGGAAAAAGGATATAAAATTGCTGATCGAGTCATCCGCAGAAGCAAAGTCGTAGTCGGAAATGATAAAGCTGAGGCCACAGCAGCCCCCCCTGAAACCACAAATGAGGAAGCGGACCCAGAACCAAGCCCAGACGACAACCCCATTGTTTAATCCCCCCTGTCATCCACCTCCCCCAACTGTCACCCCGCACTTGATGCGGGGCCCATCCCCTCCCATGGATCCCGGATCAAGTCCGGGATGACAAAAGAAAGTCCGAATAACAAAAAAGCAATTCGGGAGCACACAAAAAATATCATTGACAGTCAAAACTTAGCACTCTATAATCCTGAGTGCTAAAAACTACTTCAGTAATTATCTAGCAAAAAACTACATACAATTTACTAAAAAAATATGTCTAAAATAATTGGAATCGACCTTGGAACAACAAACTCTTGCGTAGCCGTAATGGAAGGCGCAGAGCCAGTTGTAATCACAAACGCAGAAGGCACTCGAACCACCCCATCCGTTGTTGCAATCAAAAACGGTGAAAGACTCGTCGGTTCAATCGCAAAAGCTCAAGCAATCACAAATCCAGAGAATACTATATATTCTGCCAAAAGATTCATCGGCCGCCAATTTGAGGAAATCAAAGAGGAGGCAAGCCGAGTTTCTTTTAAAGTAGTCAAAGGCAAAGAAAACGAAGCTGAAATCATGCTAGAGGGAAAAAGCCGACGCCCTGCTGAAATCGCCGCGATGGTATTGCAGAAATTAAAAGCAGACGCAGAAACATATCTTGGCGAACCAGTAACTGAAGCAGTAATAACCGTCCCTGCATATTTCAACGATTCACAAAGACAAGCCACCAAAGACGCAGGAAAAATTGCTGGACTCGAAGTAAAAAGAATTATTAACGAGCCAACCGCCGCCGCTTTGGCATACGGAATGGACAAAAAAGGCCAGAACAAAAAAATCGCCGTCTTTGATTTGGGAGGTGGTACTTTCGATATTTCCATTCTAGAACTCGGCGACGGAGTATTCGAGGTACTTTCCACAAATGGAGACACACACCTTGGAGGAGATGACTTCGACAGCAAAGTAATGGACTGGATTATCGCTGAATTCAAGGGAAGCACAGGAACCGACCTGTCCAAAGATCCAATCGCATTACAAAGACTCAAAACTGCTGCTGAAAAAGCAAAGAGTGCTCTTTCCTCACAACACGAAGTGGAAATCAGCGAGCCATTCATTGCTATGGACAGTTCAAACAATCCACAACATTTAAATCTAAAATTAACAAGAGCCAAATTCGAAGATTTAGTCGCTGACCTGGTAGAACGCATCGCCGAACCATGCAAAAAAGCCATGGACGACGCCAAAGCCTACGCATCTGACCTAGACGAAATAGTATTAGTAGGTGGATCCACCCGAACCCCAGCAATCCAAGCCAAAGTAAAAGAAATTTTCGGAAAAGACCCCCACAGAGGAGTAAACCCAGACGAAGTTGTAGCACTGGGAGCAGCTTTACAGGGAGGAGTTCTGCAAGGAGACGTTAAGAACATCATTTTATTGGACGTAAGTCCCCTCTCCCTTGGCCTAGAAACCCTCGGCGGAGTTTGCACTAATTTAATCGAAAGAAACACAACAATCCCAACTAGCAAATCCCAAGTTTTCTCAACCGCAGCAGACAATCAACCCGCAGTTGAAATTCACGTACTGCAAGGAGAACGAAATATGGCCGAAGATAACAAATCCTTGGGCCGATTCGTCTTGGACGGAATCCCACCAGCCCCACGCGGAGTGCCACAGGTTGAAGTAACCTTTGATATTGATGCTAATGGAATTTTGAATGTTAAGGCTATGGACAAAGCCACCAAAAAAGAACAAAAAATCATAATCACAGGATCATCCAATATTTCCAAAGAAGAAATCGAAAAAATGAAAGAAGAAGCCGAATTACACGCCGAAGAGGATAAAAAGAAGAAAGACTTCGTTGAAACACGAAATCAAGCAGAAGCTTTGGTATTCCAATCAGAGAAAACTCTAAAGGAAGCCGGCGACAAAGTAACCGACGAAATCAAAAAACCAGTTCAAGAAAAAGTTGATGCATTAAAGACAATCCTTGAAAACAAAGAAGCCGCACCAGAAGAAATTAAAAAAGCCAGTGATGAACTATCCGAGTTTATTCAAAAGATTGGCGCAAGTATGTATGAGGCTAATGCGAAGGAAGAAGCTGCTAAAGAGGGTGAGAAGCCAGCTGAAGGAGCAGAGGGAGAAGCCAAGCCTGCAGAAGGTGATGTAACTGAGGGTGAGATTGTGAAGGAAGAGGAAAAACCTGCTGATGATGCGGCCAAGCCAGCAGAAGAAAAGGCAGGTGAAGAGAAACCGGCTGAGGAAAAGAAAGAAGAAAGCGGCGAAACACCACCTGAAGAAAAAAAATAAGCCAACTACCTTTAAAAGGTAAATAATGAAAAACGATAAAAACATGATCAAAAAAGAGAGCAAAACAAGATAAATTAACAGCCTAAATAGAAAAATTGTAGGAATTAATCTACCAAAACACAGCAATGTCCACAGACAAAAAAACCATTAATTGGTACAACGAGAATGCTAAAAAATATTCTTCTCATGTAAATAATCCAGCAGATTCGATATACCATGCTTACTATGAAAAGCCGGCAATGCATAAGCTCATACCAGATATACAAGGAAAACAAGTTTTGAGTCTGGGTTGCGGCAGCGGCGAAGATAGTAATCATCTCAAAAAACTGGGGGCAAAACGATCAGTCGGTATCGATATTGCCGAAGAGCTCATTAAAATAGCAAAAGCTAGTCATACCGAATGTGAATTTCATACTATGGATATGGAACAATTGAATTTTCAAGATGAGGAATTTGATTTTGCGTACTCAAGTCTCGCTATCGGTTATATTGAGAATTGGACCCGTGTTCTACATGAGGTTTTTCGCGTATTAAAACCCAATTCCTATTTTCTCTTCTCCTGCCAACACCCACTCAGATCCACAATGGTGGAAACAAGAAGCGATGAGAATGGATATGAAAAACAGATCTCGATTATAAAAGATAAGAACAGTGAACAATATAAAATCATAGGTGATTACTTGCATGCAAGGAAGCTGGAGGCGATTACTGGTAATATCATGATGGTTACGGGATGGCACAAACCCCTAAGTGAAATTATCAACACTGCTGTCGATGCAGGCTTTTCAATCGACAGACTTGTGGAACCGCAACCAACTGAAGAAATGAAAAACATTTCTCCTCAAACCCATGAGAAATTAAGCAAAATCCCAGAATTTATGATTTTGAGACTGAAAAAGGGCTAATGTGGCTTTGCCATTATTTAGAAAATGATACTCCCCACGCTCGGACAAAAAAGAGGAATCGTCAAACAAATAAACCAAACATGACTAAGCCCCCCCGCCCCCATCACCTTAAATTCAGCACCTTCACCAATCCAGGCTGCTACAAAGAATTTCTCCAAACCCTCCCCGATGACATCAAAGAATTGGGGAATCTAATCAGCCATCAAATCATTCATCGTGTGACTCTTAAAGAAGGAAACACAAAAGCTAACAAAGATTTGCGATATGGCGACATGAAAAAATTCCCATGGTACCGACTTCGATGTGAAGACGACATCCTACCAAATGCTGTTTCCATGATTGCAGAATTACTCAGACGGGATGACAAAGGCTTTCTCCCAAAACGAAAAGTTAAAGATAAAATCGTCGTCACCTGCCGATATGTCGCAATCCTCATGGCCTCCATCCTCAAATCAAAAGGCATACCCTGCCGAGTCCGCTCAGGCTTCGCGCCATATTTCTCTGAAAAAAGCACTGATCATTGGATAAACCAATACTGGAACAAAGATAAACAAAAATGGATAACTTTCGATGCCGACGGATTTTTCGATAAATCCATTGGATTTGATCAATACAACATGCCCACAGACAAATTCGACTGGGCAGCCGATACCTGGCTTGGAATCCGAGAAGGAACATTAGAACGCGACAATTTTGTTAATGCGGGAGGTTTCACAGGACTAATGCCAGTACTTTGGGCAGTTTTCTACGATTTCCACAGTCTCATGAATCATGAAATCCTATACAATCAAATGCCAAGCTACATTCACTTCAAATTTTACAAGCTAAGCAAAGAAGATCTCGAAGAAATAGATGACCTAGCAAAATTGATGCAAAATCCAGACGAAAATCACAAGAAACTCCTGAAAATCTGGAAAACAAAGAAAAAATTCAGAATTTTGAATGGACCACTTATTGGTGATAGTGATCATGCTAACTAAATTCCCATGCCAACCTACACAAAAAGCACAAAAATAATTTTCCTGGACCTTCCGTCCAATATTGCAGAAAAAGTCGATACTCTACGCAAAAAATACAACCCCGCCGCAGTTAAAAGATGGAACGCCCACATTACATTCAAACAGGATGAAGATTTTCTAATTGAAAACGAGAAGTTGGTGAACCTTGTATCAAATTTTGTTAACAACATGCCTGCTTTCAAGTTAGAACTTGATGGAATCGACATGCATTATCACGAAGACAACTACAATATTTTCGTGAGCATCAAAAAGAATGAAAAACTATTAGAATCCATTAAAAATTTAAGCAAACAACTCGAAACATTTATCGATCCAAACTCTTCTGGAGCACTTAGCTCAACAAAATGGGAACAAAGTGACGAATTCTTCCCTCACATCACAATTGCAGTTGGGAAAGGAAAAGAACAAGGGCAAAAACTCTTCGAAGAAATACAATCCCAAAAGGTTAACCTCAAAGAATCAATAGTTTGCAAATCAATTACCATTGCAGAATGGAATGCCGAGTCTTGGAAAGAAATAATAAAACTGAATTAATCATGAAAAATAAACCACTCATAAAAAAATTACTATATTCCTTAATAATAGTTTTCACTCTTATATTAGCCTGTTTCATAATTCCCCTCCCTCCCCCATTTGAAGGCACAATCTTCCCATTAATTGCAATACTCGGGCTCATCTTTCTTACACTAGGAATTATACTTACAATCACTGCAAGAAAAGAAAAAGGCAAATTGAAGCTATTCTTGATGTTAACCGGTATTTCAGCAATATCTCCCTTTCTATTCTCAATATTACACAACCTATTTTACGGCTTAGCTGAAACTATAGAAAGTTTGAGATACATATTTGAAGCATTACACGCAGCCTCTTTCATAATATCTATTATCATCGCGCCAATATTATTCATAATCGGAGTAATAGGCAGCATAATTTATTTGAGAAGCAAAACAGACCCTACTTCCCAATAAAATCCTTCCCCACCAACTGCCTCAAAACATATGGAACCTTAATAGTTCCATCTGACTGTTGATAATTATCCATAATTGCAATCATCGCCCGCCCCATCGCTGCACATGTATCATTTACTGTATGGCAAAAGTGTTTTTCCCCATCCGCTCCTACATACTTAATCCCAAACCGTCGCGCCTGATAATCAGTAGTATTAGTATCAGTTCCAAGCTCCATAAACTCCTTCTGCCCAGGCAACCATCCTTCCGGATCAATCTGATGCGCCGAAGCATGATACCCAGCATCCCCAGTACATTTCAAAACCAACTGATATGGAATCTCCAAAGACTGCCATAACCATTCATTGATCTCCAAAAACTCAGCAAAAACCTCTTCAGATTGCTCGGCTGTACACACTGCATTCATCTCCAACTTATCAAACTGATGAACCCGCTTAATCCCACGCACATCCTTTCCCCATGAACCGACCTCACTTCTAAAACATGGAGTATACGCAAATACTTTTTGAGGAAGTTCATCCGTTTTCATAGTCCTCCCCATAAAATAAGCAAAATTCGTAGGCTCCGCAGATCCAACCAGATTCAACTCCATCCCTTCCTCTACATAATCCCCCTTTATCTGATAAACTTGATCGCGCTGCTCTGGAAAATGAGAAGTCCCATACAAAACGTGATCGCGCACCATAAGCGGCGGAATCACAAAGGTAAAACCACGACCCAATAACTCATCAAACAAATATCTCTGCAAAGCATACTGCAACAAAGCCAAGTCCCCTCTTATATAAGTAAATCTTGACCCAGAAACTTTTGCAGCTTGCTCATTATCAATAACCCCCAAAGCCTGGCCCAAATCCAAATGGTGTTTAGGTTCCGTCAAAGCATCATCCCAATGCTTAGATCTCTCCGGCATTACAGAAGTATCAAACACATCCTTCTCGCCTTTCAGTTCCCCAACATCCGGAACCCAAGCCTTCAAAACAACATTATCTTCCTCCCCTTTTCCAAAAGGCATCAATTCCTCTGAAACCGGCATATTAGGAATCCAATCCAAAATAGCCTGCCACTCTTCTGTGACTTTCGCTAATTCTTCTTCTTTCGCACTCAAACCGACCTTCAAAGCCTTCACTTTCTCAATTGTCTCTGGATCCGGCTTCCCCTTACCACCAGACAACTCATTCCGCTCAGCACGAAGCTCATCAACCGCCGTTATCAGTTCAGAACGTGATGAATCCAGTTCAAGCCATCGATCTACATCAGCCTTCTCCGGATTACTCCGCCCAGCCGACACGATCTTCTTAACATAATCAGTTTGCTCTCGAACAATATTTGGATCAATCATCGCGTTAAATTAGTGATATAACGACGAGATATTACTTAAATAGAAGCAGTTTTTCAAACAAGAATACTATTCACGGAGCATTTCGTCGTTGTACACACTATTCAAGAGACTCGCATAATAACAAGCCACCTTTTCAAGGTCCACCTCTTCAAAACCCTCTACCCCATCAGCATCCATGGCCAATTGTGTTGCACTCCAATATAAAGCGCCTTTTTCACTATCTAGCCGCCCATCTTCATCTGTAATAAATATTTTCATCTGCTCTCCCCACGCACTAGATTCTTTAGAGACATTACGCATATTTGGCAAATTCTATTATGAAATATTGAAGACGAGACTATGCACAAAAACACAATTTTTGTCAAAGAGGACCAGTTTTGGACCTTGCCAAAAGTAGCATCACGCCCTAAAATATGCTAAAATATAAGCAAGAAAACATAAATAAAAAACATGTTAGCAATTTGCTCCGACAGTCTTAAAGGATACGGATTAAACCGAGTTTTTGAAATCGTGAAAGCCGCTGGCTTCGATGGCATCGATTTAAACATAGATCCAAAAAATTTCGACACCCAAGAAACTAAATACATCAAGAAACTCATCGAAAAACATGAGTTACCTGTATTATCTATTTCAACTCCAATAACTAGTTCTGCAAAAAAAATCCAAGAGGCCGTCAAAATGGCAAAAACTCTGGGAACAAAAGTACTAGTCATCCAACCACCTAAAGTTTTCGATTTTCAATATGCCAGCTGGCTTAAAAACGAAATTCCAAAAATCAGACAAAAAGAGAACATCTCAATTGCTCTGGAAAATGCATCTTCAGAAACATTTCTTGGAATCATTCCTGAACATTCGATGAACAATGTACTTGACCTCAAAAAATTCAAACATGTCTGCGTCGACACAACACGTATCGCCGCTAAAAAAGAAGACTTAATCAGAGTTTACAAAACATTAAAACCATATCTTGTACATGTTCACCTAAGCAATATTAAAAAAGGAACTCCATACAGTCCTCCCGAATCAGGAATTCTACCCATCGAAAGCTTTCTCACAAAACTTAAACAAGACGGTTTCCCAGGAACCATTTCCATGAAAATAAATCCAAAATTCATGAAACTCCAAGACGAAGATGAATTAATGGAGGTATTAACCAAGTTGAAAAAGTTCTATACCACATACTTCACTGAAATCGAGACGCTGAAAAACAAAACATCAGAAGAGTAAAGTCCATAACCGCTGAATAGGTGAAAAAGCTAATTGAACTTATCAATATAGGCAAAACTTATCGCCTTGGTAAGCTCCAAATTCCTGCACTCAAAAAAATTAACCTCACTATTCATAAAAGTGAGTTTTTAGGGATTATCGGCCCCTCCGGTTCAGGCAAATCCACGTTACTCCATCTAATTGGCCTAATGGATAAACCAAACCATGGAACCATTCGTTTTCAGGACGCAGATACAAAAACATGGAGCGAAGCTGAATTAGCCAAAGCCCGCATGGAAAAAATTGGATTTGTGTTCCAAGATTTCAATTTATTAGACGATTTAAGCGTAGAAGAAAACATCGCACTCCCCCTCCTTATCAAATCTGGGAAAAACCATCTCAGCAAAACTGAAAAAGAAAAACTAGAAAATTTGCTCGAAAAATTAGACCTTTTAAAACGACGCAAACATAAACCAAGACAAATCTCTGGTGGGCAAAAACAAAGAACCGCAATAGCACGCGCCCTAATCAGTGAGCCTGAACTCTTACTAGCAGACGAACCAACCGGCAACCTGGATCAAAACACAGGGAAGCAAATCATAGAAATCCTGCATAATCTATGCACAGAAGATAAAATCACTATGATTATAGTCACTCACGATCAAAAAATTGCTCAAAAAGCACATCGAGTAATTCAATTAGAAGAAGGGCAAATGAGCAAGCGCTTACATACTAAAAAAATTCTGGGCTAAATGTATTCAAAACTGATCATCAACAATTGGAAAGCACGCCCCGGGAAATTCGCATTGATGTTCTCTGCTCTTTGTATTGCTCTTGTTTTAATAACACTGCTCAGTGGACTTCACGCTGGTCTAAAAGACTATTTCCTTAATGAAGGAGAAAAAGAAAAAATACTTCGGCAGCTCACAGTCAAACCAAAAGGGACCTCTCTCGAATTAAATTTAATGAATCTAGTCCCAAGCGCAAAAATCACACCCGAAAAACTCGAAACCATTAAAGACCTCCCCAAAATCCAGGAAGTTTTGCCAACCAACACTGTCAGTGGAATCTCCTCACTTCAAATCAAAATCTTAAACAGTTGGTTCCAAACAGACGCATTACTATACGGCGCCCCATATGAACTATTAGATTCAAAACACGTAACCGCCGATCAATGGAAACAATTGGAAGAACCATACCCTGCAGTGGTCTCATCCCAACTGATTGACCTATACAATTTTGCTTTTGCAAACGCCAACAGCCTTCCTCAGGTCACAGAAGAAAACTTCATTGGCTCTGAAATCAGCATTCTTTTAAACAAATCAACCTTCTTCGCCACATCAACAGGAGAAGTAAAAACGTTAAGAGCAAAAATAGTTGGTTTTTCGCCAAATACAAAACTAATTGGTCTGACACTTCCTCTGGAAACAATAGACCACATCAACCAAAAGTATCTAAATCACAACGAAAAATACTATCTAGATGCAATCGTCCGAACAAAAACGCCAAATGATCTCTCTGAAACTCAATCACAATTAGAACAACTCGGTTTCAATGTACAAACTGCCGAAACAAGTCTGAAAACACTGGAAAGCTTGTTCACGCTAACAGGCCTTACTCTCAATATTTTCTATGCCATTATGATGATATTGGCAGGCCTCCTAATCTCTTCAACGTTCCTTGCCAAAATCACAGAGAAAAGCAAAGAAATCGCAATTCTAAAGACACTGGGACTAACCAGCTCAAAGATCTCACTAATGTATTTGCTTGAAGCAGCCATGGTTGGACTAAGCGCAAGCATAGGAGGAATTGCTATTGGTTACATCCTATCACTCCCACTTGAACATGTACTCTCAGCATCAATCACAAATTTAATAAACAAACCCGAGCACTTCTTTTTATTCACTCCCAACAACCTACTCTTCTTAACCGGATTCACAATTCTCCTTTCCTGTGCCTTCGCTTATTGGCCAGCAAAGAAAGCCTCAAAACTGGACCCTGTCACAATTCTATCAAAATAGCCTCACTATTATATACACCTCGTGTCAAGCTATATTCATAAACACTTCCCACTTTCTTTTGACAAGTAAAGAACGATACCTATACTGGCGCTAGGCTGTCAGCAAAGTGTCAAAACATGACACTACGATTGTGTTGTTGAGGATAGCAAAGCTTTTGTTAAGGGTTTTTCCACTAACAAAAGAGTTTGTCCCAGTATATTCATCATCACAAAATTAGAGTATGCCGAAGAAAAAAACCTCCAAAGTAGTTAAAAAAGCTGTTACTACAAAAAAGCCACAAGCCGTGAAGAAAACCACGACTAAGGTTTCCGCTAAAAAAACAGTTACAAAAAAGGCTCCTGCAAAAAAAGTTGCTATTAATAAACCAGCAATTAATAAAAAGGCGCCTGCAAATACAATTGCAAAAAAGACAAGTTCCAAGATAAGCGCAAAAATACCAGCAAAATCCAAACCTGCTACTTCAGTGGAAAGTGCTGCCGAAAAACAAGAAATCCTAAAGAAAATGAGAAAGTCTGGCAAAAAGAAGACATCTGTCGCAGAAGACTTGAGAAGACTTTTGCCAAAGGAGAATATTATAATGAAAGAGACTTCTAATCGACGTTTTTACAATGACCGTATTGATAAAGACATCGTTCTTCCCAATTTAATAGAAATCCAACTCGACTCATATCGTTGGTTTTTAGACAATGGAGTCAGAGAACTTTTAGACGAAGTGTCCCCAATCACAGATTTTTCCAACAAAAAATTGGAACTTCACTTTTTGGAACACTCTATAGATGAACCAAAATACGATCCAGAAACTTGCCGTGTAAAGAACCTAACATATGAAGCTCCACTAAAAGTACATGTTCAATTAATCAACAAGGAAACTGGTGAAATCAAAGAACAGGACGTGTTCCTGGGAGCTATACCTCTCATGACACACAAAGGTACCTTTATTGTAAACGGAATCGAAAGAGTTGTTGTATCTCAGATTGTCAGATCTCCTGGTGTATTTTTCTCAAAGAATCCTGCAGTACCTGGATACTATTGTGCAAAAATCATTCCAAAACGAGGAGCATGGCTGGAAGTCGAAACCGACAAAAAAGGAATAATAAGTGTAAAAATTGACCGAAAACGAAAAATACCAATTACTTCCCTACTTCGAGTTTTCGGATTCCCTACAGATTCAGAAATTCGTGAACAATTCACAGATGTAATTGAAGGTCCAGAAAAAGACTACATTTTAAACACGCTCGATAAAGACACCGCAAAAACCGTCGATGAGGCATATCAAAATGTCTATAAGAAGATTCGCCCCGGTGATCTAGCAACCCCAGAAAACGCAAAGTCGCTCATTCAATCCATGTTCTTTGACTATAAGAAATATGACATGGGACCTGTTGCAAGATACAAACTAAACAAGCGCTTCGAACTTGAAACTCCAAACACAAACGAGTTCCACACTTTCCAAGTTGAAGACCTTCTCTATATTCTGAAGCATCTTGTCAACCTAAATAACGGAATCGGCGAAGCAGATGACATCGATCATCTTGCCAATCGTCGTATTCGTGCCGTTGGAGAATTGGTACAAAACAAATTCCGCGTAGGTTTACTACGAACAGATCGAATAGCTAAAGACAGAATGACAGTTATGGACTTGGAAACAGTAACTCCAACTCAACTAATCAACTCAAGACCGATCACGGCCGCACTCAGAGAGTTCTTCGCAAGCTCACAGCTGTCTCAATTTATGGATCAAACCAATCCTCTTGCAGAACTTGCTCACAAAAGAAGACTTTCAGCAATGGGACCAGGTGGTCTTACAAGAGAAAGAGCTTCCTTTGATGTTCGTGATGTACATCCATCTCATTACGGTCGTATCTGTCCTATTGCAACTCCAGAAGGACCAAATATTGGTCTAGTAGTTCATTTAGCAACATACGCACGTGTCAATAGATATGGATTTATCGAAACTCCATACCGAACCATGAACGACACGATTTCTATAAAGGACGTTAAAAAACTCAAAAACAAGAACTTACGTTCAGATATAGTTGATCCAAAAACTGGAAAAATTGTTATCCCGAAAGAAACAACTCTTGGTGACAAAGAGATCGAAAAAATCAAAAAACTCGGATTCGAAGAAGTGCGCGTTTACAAACATATGACCAATGACATCCGTTACTACGCAGCCGACGAAGATGCAAGCAAAGTCATTGCTCAAGCTAACACTTTTTTAGATGACCAGGGACAAATAATTGACTCATTAGTATCAGGAAGGCAAAAAGGAGAACCTGAACTAGTTCCAGCAAAGAACATCAGTCATATAGACATTTCTCCAAAACAAATTATTTCAGAAACAACAGCATTAATCCCCTTCTTGGAACATGACGACAACACACGTGCCTCCATGGGATCTAATATGCAACGACAAGCCGTCTCTTTGATTACCCCAGATGCACCTGTTGTAGGAACCGGTATGGAAGAAATCGTAGCTAAAAGTTCAGGCCAAATCTACCTTGCAGAAAACGATGGGACAGTATCTTATGTAGACGCTGAACAAATTGTAGTGATGTACGACAATGGTAAAAAGGCTATATACAATCTCAACAATTACGTCAGATCCAATCAATCAACATGTATTCACCACAGAGCCAAAGTAGACAAAGGTCAAAGAGTTTCCCGTGGAGACGTACTTTCTGATGGACCTGCTACACAAAACGGTGAACTAGCACTCGGAAAGAATATTTTAGTCGCCTACATGGCATGGAACGGTTACAACTATGAAGATGCCGTAATCATTTCAGACCGAATCGCAAAAGCTGGTTATTACGACTCAGTTCATATTGAAACATTCACAATCGACGTCCGTGACACAAAACTCGGACCAGAAGTTATCACCAGAGACATCCCTAATGTTGGTGAAGCCAGACTCAAAGACTTGGACGACAATGGAATTATAAGAATTGGTGCCGCTGTCCGTGAAGGAGATATCCTTGTTGGTAAAATCACACCAAAAGGTGAAACAGAACTTTCTGCTGAAGAAAGACTACTTCGCGCCATCTTCGGAGACAAAGCCAGAGACGTTAAAGACACATCATTACGTCTACCAGGCGGAGAAGGTGGAAAAATAGTCGGAGTTCAAATTTTCTCCAGAAGTAATGGCGACGAATTAGCCACAGGAGTTAATCAACAAATAAAAGTAAATCTCGCCCAAACCAGAAAAATATCAGTGGGAGATAAAGTTGCTGGACGACATGGAAACAAAGGTGTTATTTCAGTAATCGTTCCACAAGAGGACATGCCGTTCCTAGCCGACGGAACTCCAATTGACATCATATTAAACCCACTAGGTGTTTCCTCCCGTATGAATATTGGACAGATTCTAGAAGTGCATCTCGGTTGGGCAGCTAATAAACTCGGCTTCACAGTAGCAACTCCTGCATTGAATGGAATTACAACCCAACAAATTACCGAAACTCTAAAGAAAGCCGACCTACCTACAGATGGAAAGATCCAATTATATGACGGTATGAGCGGAGAACCATTCGACCACAGAACTACAGTAGGTATTGGTTACATCATGAAATTATCCCATCTAGTTGAAGATAAAATTCATGCTCGTTCTGTTGGACCTTACTCACTGGTCACACAACAACCTCTTGGTGGAAAAGCACAGCACGGAGGTCAGAGATTTGGTGAAATGGAAGTTTGGGCTTTGGAAGCCTACGGCGCCTCACATACTTTACAAGAAATGCTCACAATTAAGTCCGATGACATTTACGGTAGAGCCAAAGCATACGAATCAATAGTCAAAGACGAACTAATTAAGAAACCAAAAACACCAGAATCATTCAACGTACTTGTAAGAGAATTACAATCACTTGGACTATCAGTAAAATTTGAGAACTCGGAGAAAATAGAAGAGGAAATATACGACCACAATAAAGAGATGGAAGAAAAAATTGAAAAGGAAGGAGCCTCTGTAGATAAAGATGACATAGCTCTTGAAAAGGAAGTCGCAAAGAAAATTGCCGAAGAAGGCACAGTTGCTCCTGACGTAGACAAACATGTTCCAGGCATAGCAATTGAAACCGCAGAAGAAATCAAAAACGAAGAAATTGAAGAAATCAAAGAAGGAGGTGACCCTGCCAATCTTCAAGACTTTGCAAAGATGGAAGCCAAACTAAATATCGATGACATAGAAGACGCTCCAGAATCAGAACTCAGAGCATTGGAAGGAAACCCAGACACCGTCGAAGAAGTCAGCAAAGAAGACGCTAAGAAAATTAATGCATCAGAAGCAAAGCCCACTAAAAAGTAACCCGCTGGCCTATGAGAAGCGTAAACAAAGTCATATTAATCGGGAATCTAACTCGAGATCCTGAACTAAGACAAACTCCAAACGGCCAAGCCGTTTGCACCTTCTCCATTGCCACCAACCGAGAATGGATAACCAAAGACGGCAATAAACACTCCCTCACCGAATATCACGATTTAGTAGCCTGGGCCAAACTTGCAGAAATCTGCGACCAACATCTAAAGAAAGGCAAATTAATTTACACTGAAGGCTACCTAAAAACCCGAAGTTGGGAGACACCAGAAAGAATGAAGAAATTCAAAACTGAAATAGTAATCCAAGACCTTATAATATTAGACCGCAAAGACAATCTCAGCTACTCAAGCGAAGAATTCGTCGCAGAAGACGCCTCAGCAGGCACCAACCCATCATCACAAAGTGACATAGACGCCAACCTTGGCCTCTAAACAATACATCGAAAGTTTACAAAATTAACCTTATAGCAAATGAGCCCCAACGAAAATAATACCTCTGCTCACAATCACAATAAACCAAGAGAAGCATTCGATAAGATTTCTATTGCCGTAGCATCTCCGGAAGAAATTCTTTCTTGGTCATACGGTGAAGTGAAAAAACCTGAAACTATTAATTATCGTACCCAAAAACCAGAACGTGAAGGTCTTTTCTGTGAAAAAATATTTGGACCTACAAAAAACTGGGAATGCTACTGCGGAAAATATAAAAGAATCCGTTACAAAGGCATTATTTGTGAGAAATGTGGAGTTGAAATCACTCATTCATCCGTTCGACGTAGCCGAATGGGACATATCAAACTTGCCGTTCCTGTAACACATATTTGGTTTCTCCGATCCACGCCTTCAAGACTCGGATTATTATTGGACCTGCCAATTAAAGCCATCGAACAAGTCGTTTATTTTGCAGCCTACATCATCACAGATGTTGACCAAGAAGCACAAGAAGAAGCAAAAGAGCAATTAACCAATGAATTCAAGAATCTACGAAAAAAGATTCAAGACGAAGGAATTCAAAAGGCCAAAGAGAATAAAGATGACGACACAATTGAGAAAAAATATGCTCACAAATTAGAAGAACTTGATGAGCAACATAAAACAACCAAAGGCCAACTGGATGGAATCAAAATCGGTAGCATTTATTCCGAACTAGAATACAGAGAATTATCAACAAAATTTGGACAAATGTTCCAAGCAGGAATTGGAGCCGAAGCTATTCGTCACATCGTCAAGAATATTAAACTGGAAACTCTAATTGAAGAATTAGAAAAAGAACTAATTAAATCTTCCGGTCAAAAGCATAAAAAGCTTATTAAAAGAATCAAATTAGCAGGAAGTCTTTTAAAAGCTGGAATTCACGCCGAATGGATGATTATGACCGTTCTACCTGTAATCCCACCAGACCTACGTCCAATGGTACAACTGGATGGGGGCCGTTTTGCAGCTTCCGACCTAAACGATCTGTACAGACGTGTTATCAACAGAAATAATCGTTTAAAAAGACTAATTTCAATTGGTGCTCCTGAAGTAATTTCCAGAAATGAGAAAAGAATGCTTCAAGAAGCTGTCGACACTCTATTAAACAATTCCGCCCGCGCAGGAAAAACAGTTTTCAATTCTGGAGACAAACGAAAACTACGTTCCCTTTCCGATATGCTCAAAGGAAAACAAGGACGTTTCCGACAAAACTTGCTTGGAAAACGTGTGGATTACTCTGGTCGTTCAGTAATTGTAGTCGGACCTAATTTAAAACTGGATCAATGCGGACTTCCCAAACAAATGGCCATGGAACTTTTCAAACCATTTGTTATTGGCAGACTGATCAGAGACGGACTTGCTCATAACATTAAGAGCTCAGAGAAACTTATCCAAGCCGGAGAAAAAGAAGTTTGGGACATCTTGGAGGAAGTCACACAAAATAGATACGTACTTCTAAATCGTGCGCCTACTCTACACAGACTTGGTATCCAAGCCTTCAAACCAGTACTTGTAGAAGGTAAAGCTATTCAGATTCATCCGCTTGTCTGTCCAGCCTTCAACGCTGACTTCGATGGTGACCAAATGGCTGTCCACGTCCCCCTTTCCAGGGCTGCTCAAGAAGAAGCAAGAACTTTGATTGCATCAAACAGGAATCTAATCAAACCTTCTGCTGGTGAACCAATAGTCACCCCGGTTCAAGATATGGTACTTGGGTGTTACTACTTAACAAAAGAAACTCCTGGAAAAAAAGGAGAAGGAACAGCATATGCAGACATCAATGAAGCAATCATGGCGTGGAGAACCGGATATTTACACTTACAAGCAAAAATTACCGCCAGATATCGCGGAAAAACTCTTGAAACAACCCTAGGAAGACTTATTTTTAACAGTTTCCTTCCAATAGAACTGGAGTATTACGATGTCAACTTCGGAAAGACACAACTTGTTGCATTGCTTAACGATGCTTTCTTGCTTGCCGGAAGAGAAAAAGTTGCAATACTAGTAGATCACCTGAAACGAGTCGGCTTTGAGTTTGCAACCTATTCCGGGCTTTCCATAGGTGCTGACGATATGATTATCCCAAAGAATAAAGACAAAATAATCAACGCTGCCTCATCAAGAATCAAGGAAATAAATTCACTGTTTCAAAGTGGACTTATTACAGACATGGAGCGTTATACCCACACCATCAGGACATGGAATCACGCAAAAAACGAAATCTCCAAAATCATGATCGACGGAATTGATCCAGAAAACGATCTACATTACATGATTAATTCTAAGGCCCGTGGAACTTGGGGACAAATCACGCAGCTTTGTGGAATGAAAGGACTAGTTGCAAATCCATCAGGAAATACAATTGAGTTGCCGATCAAATCAAATCTAAAAGAAGGTTTCACCATTTTGGAATACTTCATTGCCACTCATGGAGGACGTAAAGGAAAATCTGATACAGCTTTGAAAACGGCTGAAGCGGGCCATCTTACTCGTCGTCTTGTAGACTCGGTTCAGGACATTATTATCAAAGAAATTGATTGCGGTTCAGATCAATCCCATCTGGTTACAAAAGAAGAATCGGAAGCAATCGGGGAAAAAATTGAAAACCGTATTTATGGACGTGTTCTTGCCGAAAACTTAGCAAACCCAAAAACAGGCGAAATAATCGCAGAGAAAGGACAAGAAATAGACCGTACCATCGTTAACAAAGTCGAGGAACTTCAGATCAATCAAGTGAAGGTAAGATCAATTATGACTTGCCGTACCAAAGGTGGAATTTGCGTCAGGTGTTACGGTCAGGATCTTGGAACCAATATGACAGTAGAGGCCGGAACTGCAGTAGGAATTATCGCCGCTCAATCCATTGGTGAACCAGGAACGCAGCTTACTATGAGAACCTTCCACATGGGAGGTGTGGCTTCTGAAGGAGGTGATATCACCCAGGGCTTAAGTCGTGTTGAAGAAATCTTTGAGGCAAGGGCTCCAAAGTCTCCTGCCATAATGTCAGAACTGGATGGAATTGTTGAAATTAATACAAAAGGACAACAAGCTGAAATAACAGTAACGACAGAAGAGCCAATTGAAAAAAACTATCTGTTAATTGCTGATCTAGAACCAATTGTCAAAAAGGGCGACGTTGTCAAATTAAAGGAAATTATCGCCAAGTCCCCTGTTAGTAAAAGTATGATTCGTGCTGAATTCAACTCCAAAATTATAGAAATCACTGCCAACCACATCCGGTTACGCAGTATGGAGAAAATCTCAAAAACCTACCAAATCCCATTTGGTAAAATCATCAAAGTTCAACACAAAGAAAAGATCGAGAAAGGACAGGCTATCACTTCAGGACATCTAAATCTTCGGGAACTGATCGAATTAACTACTGTCTACACAGCTCAGAAATACATCGTGTCTGAAGTACAAAGTATTTATGCTTCACAGGGACAAACCATTAATGACAAGCATATCGAAATTATTGCTCGACAAATGTTGTCCAAAGTCCGCATTTTGGAACCAGGAATGACTCATTACTTGCCTGGTGAAGTTTTGGATATTCTTGAAGTGGACGCAGTTAACGAACAAATGGAAAAGGAAAACAAGAAAATCGCTATCATGGAAAGACTGTTACTTGGACTGACCCGAATTTCCCTTCACACAGACAGTTGGTTATCCGCCGCATCCTTCCAGGAAACAATTCGTGTATTGGTAGAAGCCAGTACCACAAACAAAGTCGATCTACTTCAAGGACTGAAAGAAAATGTAATTATTGGTAAGTTAATCCCAGCTGGAGCCACATACAGAAAAAGACACCCAGAATTAGTCCCAGACAAACCTGTAGAAGAGATACCTGAGGAAACCGTAGAAGAAGAAAAATTTTATCCTGTTGTCTAACGTCCCAACTGCAAAATTAACTTGCAATATCCCGCTCCCTTATGTAAGTTATGGCAGCAAATGACTCAATGCAACTCACTAACTAAAGGAAAATGCCCACAACCAATCAACTAATCAGAAACCCCAGAAAGAAAAAGGCGAAAATAAGTAAATCTCCAGCCTTACAGAGTACTTTTAATACACTTAAGAACAGATCCGTTAAGAATCCAAGTCCATTTAAAAGAGGAGTCTGCATCAAAGTTGGTACATTAACTCCCAAAAAACCAAATTCCGCTCTCCGCAAATTCGCAAAAGTCCGACTTACCAATGGTATAGAAGTTAATGCATATATTCCTGGAGAAGGTCACAATTTACAAGAACACAGCGTAGTTCTAATCCGAGGTGGAAAAGTAAAAGATCTACCTGGTGTTCGTTATCACATTGTTCGTGGCATCTTGGACACCCAAGGTGTACAAGATCGTAAACAAGGACGCTCAAGATATGGAGCAAAAAGAGCAAGAAAAGCATAAATCAGCACTATTTAATATTTCTTAGAAATGGCACAGAAAAGAATCACAATTATTCCCGAAGGATCATCAGCTTTACAAGAAAAGTTCATCAACTGCATCATGAAACGCGGAAAAAAAAGCACAGCTCAAAGAATTTTTAATGATTCTTTGGAAATTATCAGCACGAAAGGCCACAAAGACCCCAAAGGTTTATTCGAAAAAGCTATCGAAAACGTGAAACCAACCTTGGAAGTAAAAGCAAAAAGACTTGGTGGAGCAGTATATCAGATTCCAATGGAAGTTAAACCAAAAAGGCAAACCACTCTTTCAATTCGTTGGATACTAGGCAGTTGCCGAGCAAAGAGAAATATTAACATGGCAAAAAAGTTAGCCGACGAATTAATTCTCGCAGCTAATGGTGAAGGACCAGCTATAAAGAAAAGAGAAGATGTTATCAAGATGGCTCAAGCAAATAAAGCTTTCGCACATTACGCTAAGTATTAAGAGACAACAAAGCTTATTCTCTTTCTCTTTTCCAAAGTCTAATTCGTCTTCTTAATTTCAATATACCAATAGGAAACGGTATAGCCAAAGAAGCAACAACAACTGACCAAAGAATCAAATAGTCAGCGCAATTAATTTTAAATACATATCCCCCAAAAGCATATATGGTACAGATACTATCCTCAGAAGACTCCCCATCTGCCCGTACCATTAAATTAGTATTGCTGTGATTCAAATCAAATAGTAATTCAGGAAATCCTAAGTCCGCACTTTTATGTCCCAAAGGTGGCTCGAGTTTCTCTAACCCCAAGTCAATCACCAGCGGCAAAGCTGCAGACTCATCTACTGCCCCTTCTGTAATAATTTCTTCCCCATCCGAAGCTGGCTGAACATTTGACAATCTTCTTACTACCCGCGTAGTTCGCTGCACTTGTGGTGCATCCAGATCTAGTTCAGGAACAATCCAGTCCCTAATATCATCGAAATCTGGATTATATTCCGGTAAATCCATAAGAATAAGGCCATCGTTAAAGTCATAAGGTTCTTCTTCAAGTTCCTCTTCTTCTATAACTTCCTCCTCTGGCTCCTCTTCAGGCTCCTCTTCAGGTTCCTCTTCAAGTTCCTCTTCAAGTTCTTCTTCAGGCTCCTCTTCCTCTTCTACAGGGGGCTGATAAACGCCACCACCCCCGCCCGGTGGTGGCGGCGGCGGTGGCGGAGTAACTGAGCCTGTACAGGCTCCAATAACAGCAAAAGCCCCTGTACACTCAACATAAGAGGTACTAGAAGCAACTCCCCCATAATAATCAATACTATCACTTAGCTCATAACCCGAAGAACTACTAATGCTTGCCTCTGGATTAATAAAATCCACCGCTTTATAGCTTGTAGAACTGCTTTGCGCACCAGCAATGGTTAAACTAGTCCAAAAGATCAATCCACCAATACATGCTCGCAACAGCGTCTCACCAATTTTTATTCTATTTTCTAACACAAAATTCAATTAAATCTGTGAATTATAGCATAAAACCGCCACCGTGACCAGCCCCAGCAGCAAAATATGGAGTAATATAAAAACTGGAATATGTGTATTAACTTAGGTAAATTCATGTGCTTGACTTCGAAATAATAAAACTTATAATGTCGCAGACTTTCAAAATTATTAACACTTTTCAAGAACGCTATGTCGAACTTTGACCTGAGTAAACTCCGCAATTTTGGTATTATAGCCCATATTGATGCGGGAAAAACAACTGTTACCGAAAGAATTCTCTACTACACCGGAAGATCTTACAAAATTGGTGAAGTACATGAAGGAGAAGCCACCATGGACTGGATGGAACAAGAAAAAGAACGTGGAATTACAATTACTGCTGCCGCAACTACATGTAAATGGAAAGATTATCGTTTCAACCTAATAGACACTCCCGGCCACGTAGACTTTACAGCCGAAGTTGAGCGTTCTATGCGTGTTTTAGATGGAGGCGTAGTCGTATTCGATTCCTCCCAAGGTGTAGAGCCCCAATCCGAAACAGTTTGGAGACAAGCCGACAAATACCACGTTCCTCGTATTGCCTTTGCTAATAAGATGGACAAGATCGGAGGTGACTTTTTCATGACTATTGATACTATTCACCAAAGACTATCAAAAAAAGCTATAGCAATTCAGCTTCCAATTGGTATGGAAAATAATTTTACAGGCATAATCGACCTAATTGGAGAAAAATGCTACGAATTCGAAGGCAAACTGGGAGAAGAGGTGAAAGAAGTAGCAATCCCAGAAGATAAAAAAGATGACGTCGAAAAATATCGAGCAATTCTTATTGAAAAAATCTCCGAAACAGACGATGCATTAACAGAAAAATTTTTATCAGGAGAAACTCCAACAGTCGCAGAACTAAAAGCGGCACTTCGAAATGCAGTGCTTAATGCTGAACTTTTCCCAGTAATGTGTGGATCAGCACTAGCCAACAAAGGAGTCCAATTAATCTTAGACGCTGTTATTGACTACCTCCCCTCTCCTGTAGATGTTAAAGAAATCACCGGAACCAACCCGGACACAGGCGAAGAAGTAACTCGAAAATTAGTAGACGAAGAACCCCTTGCCGCACTAGTTTTCAAAATCGCCACCGACCCATATGTTGGCAAAATTGCCTTTTTCCGTATTTACTCAGGAAAAATGGAGGCAGGAAGTTATGTTACTAACATGAATAACGGCAAAAGAGAGAGAATCGGTCGTATTCTGCAAATGCACGCAAATCAGAGAGAAGAAATCAAAGAAGTTCACGCTGGCGATATTGCAGCGTTAGTAGGGTTAAAAGACACATTAACTGGAAATACTCTTTCTGACGAAAAACACCCCATTATATTAGAATCAATCGATTTTCCAGAACCAGTGATTAAAATCTCCATCGAGCCGAAAACTAAGGCCGATCAAGAAAAAATGGGATTTGCTCTGCACAAACTTGCCGAAGAAGATCCAACCTTCCGAGTTTCCACAGATGAAGAAACCGGACAAACCCTGGTTGAAGGTATGGGAGAACTACATTTGGAAATCATCGTTGACCGTATGAAAAGAGAATTCAAGGTAGAAGCAAATGTAGGACGACCTCAAGTTGCATACAGAGAAACCATTACAGTTCCAGTAAAAGCCGAAGAGAAGTACGCAAAACAAACTGGTGGCCGTGGTCAATATGGACATGTCTTACTTAAGATCACACCGGGAGAACCAGGAGACGGCTATGAATTTGTTAACACTGTCGTCGGTGGTAGAATTCCAAAGGAATATATTCCAGCAGTAGACAAAGGTATTCAAGAAGCAATGACCAGAGGTATCCAAGCCGGATTCCCTATCGTGGACGTTAAAGTAGAACTTTATGATGGTTCATACCATGATGTTGATTCAAATGAGCTTGCATTTAAAATTGCCGGTTCTCTTGCTTTCCAAAAAGGTTGTAAATCAGCAAAGCCAATTATTCTTGAGCCTATTATGAAAGTAGAAGTCACCAGTCCTGAAGAATATTATGGAGATGTAATGGGGAATTTATCCTCCAGACGTGGCCAAATATATGAAACAGTTGACCGTGGGATGGCTAAAGTAATCATGGCAAATGTCCCGCTATCAGAGATGTTCGGATACGCCACAGACCTTCGATCCCTTTCTCAAGGGCGCGCCGCATATGCAATGGAATTTGCACAATATGAAAGTGTACCTGGTAACGTCGCAGAAAAAATAATCTCAGAAAGGGCAAAATGATAAAGGAGATTTACCGCTTTAAATAAGCAAAAGAGAAAACACTGAAAAGTCAAAAAAAATATTGCAATCAAAAATCTTTTCGGTTAATATCACGGGGCATTTGTCCCAAGAGACAATTTATTAACATAACTCGATCCTTATGACTGAAGTCTATGAAAGAACAAAACCACACGTCAACGTAGGCACAATAGGCCACGTAGACCATGGTAAGACAACTCTGACCGCTGCTATTACATTCTACAGTGCTGAAAAAGGATTTGCTAAAGCTAGCAAATACGATGACATCGACAAAGCACCAGAAGAAAAAGCAAGAGGGATCACTATTAATACTTCGCATCAAGAATACGAAACAGAAAAGAGACATTATGCCCATGTGGATTGTCCTGGACATGCTGACTATGTAAAGAACATGATTACTGGTGCAGCTCAAATGGACGGAGGAATCCTTGTATGTTCAGCTGCAGATGGCCCTATGCCACAAACAAGAGAACATATTCTTTTAGCAAAACAGGTAAATGTTCCATATATTATAGTATTCCTGAATAAGATGGACATGGCTGACCCAGAGATTGCAGAACTTGCTGAAATGGACGTAAGAGAGCTACTCACTAAATACGGCTATGACGGAGAAAAAGCTCCAGTAATTAAAGGATCTGCCCTTAAAGCTCTTGAAAATCCAAAAGATCCAGAAGCTACAAAATGTATTCAAGAACTATTGGATGCAATGGACACATACATCCCAGACCCAGTACGTGAACTAGACAAACCATTTATGATGGCCGTCGAAGATGTTTTCTCTATTAAAGGTAGAGGAACAGTTGCAACTGGAAGAATCGACACTGGTATTATTAAAGTAAATGAAGAAGTAGAAATCGTTGGACTAAAAGACACAAGAAAAACTGTTGTTACAGGAGTTGAAATGTTCAAGAAATTACTTGATCAAGGTCAAGCCGGTGATAATGTTGGAATTCTAATTCGTGGTATTGAAAGAGACGACATCGAAAGAGGAATGGTGCTCGCAAAACCAGGCTCAATCAAACCTTATACAAAATTCGAGGCTCAAATCTATGTTCTTACAAAGGAAGAAGGCGGACGACACACTCCATTCTTCAAAGGATATAAACCTCAATTCTATATCAGAACCACAGACGTTACTGGATCAGTTGAACTTCCAGAAGGAGTAGAAATGGTTATGCCTGGCGATGATGTAAAGATGACCATTGAACTATCCGTACCAGTTGCTATCAACGACAATCTAAGATTTGCTATCCGTGAAGGAGGCAGAACAGTCGGTGCCGGAGTTGTTACTAAAATTATTGAATAAGATCACAAACTAAGACATGGTAAGTACTAAGCAGAAAATCCGCATCAAAATCCAAGCCTACGATCACAAAATTGTTGATGAATCAGCAAAGTTGATAATCGACACAGCTGAAAGAACAGGAGCTATCGTGGCAGGACCAATCCCCCTTCCAACCAGGATTGCAAAAATAACAGTGAACAGATCGACTTTTGTAAACAAGGACGCAAGGGATCAATACGAAATCAGAACTCATAAAAGATTAATAGACATAACAGAATGTACTCCTAAAACAGTAGACTCACTCACAAACCTGAGTTTACCAGCCGGAGTAGACATAGAAATTAGAATGCTTCAGAAGGAAGGCTAATCACAGATTAGTCAAAATCGGGCTCTAATTTTATGTTACCAAGGCCTACGGGTTGAATCATCAATCTTTAAGCCTAAATCTCTACCCATCACACTTTAATAAGGGTAAAGAAGTAACCTCTAAAATAATTATGAACGGAATACTAGGTAAAAAACTAGGGATGACACGAATTGTGGAAGAAAACGGTAACTACATACCAGTTACTATCATTTTGTGCACTCCCAACACTATCCATCAATTAAAAACAGCAGAAAAAGATGGATACAACGCCATGGTTCTTGGATTTGCACCCAGAAAGCGTCCAACTAAAACCAAAAAATACTATTACGTAAGAGAGGTCAAAGAAGACTCTCTAGACGAAGTGAAACAAGGTGCAGAAGTCACAATTGATGGAGTTTTCGAAGAAGGAGACAAAATAACCATTACAGGAGTCACAAAGGGTAAGGGGTTCCAAGGAACGATGAAGAGATGGAATTTCCATGGAGGTCCTGCAAGTCACGGATCCCACCACAAAAGAGAACCAGGTTCTGTTGGAGCATGTGCCTCACCAGGAAAAATTGTACGTGGTATGAAGATGGCAACACGAATGGGAAATGAACAACAAACACTTCGCTCCTCTGTAATTTATATTGACGCAGAAAAACATTTAATTGGTATAAAGGGTCCAGTACCAGGATCTATTAATTCGTATGTAACTATTAAGAAACTCTCATAATCATGGCAAAGATAACTATATATAATCAGGAAGGCGAAAAAGTACGCGAAATGGAAGTTCCAGCCGCAATTTTTGAAGAAAAATTCAACCGAGACCTAGTACATCAAGCGCTAGTCAGACAACTGGCCAATAGAAGGCTAGGTATGATTGCTCATACCAAGACAAAAGGCGAAGTGGTTGGAGGAAAGCGAAAGCCATTCCGACAGAAAGGGACTGGAAAAGCTCGTCAAGGAGCCAGCAACAACCCACATCAAAAAGGCGGTGGTGTAGCATTCGGACCTCGCAACAATAGGAATTTCAAGCAAGACATGCCAAAGAAGCAACGCCGACTTGCACTTTTCTCTGCCATCTCACAAAAGATGAGAGAAAATAAGATTATCGGCTGGGATCAATACGAATTTCCTGAGATTAAGACAAAAACTCTAGCCACAGCACTAAGCAAAATGCCAATAGAAAAAGACGTGCTAGTTGTTCTTCCAGCAAAACATGAAATTCTAAGCAAATCAGCTCGCAATCTTCCAAAAGTTAAAACTATTCTAGTCAATTATATAAATATCGCTGATCTTCAAAAATACGAGACCATTCTTTTTTTAGAATCAGCCATAGCAGAAATGGAAAAAATATTCCTCTCTTCAAAGTAACATATTTTAAACAATGAACGCACTTAACATCATCAGAAAACCAGTCATCACAGAAAAATCCTCCCAACTCGAGGTTGAAAATGTCTATGCCTTCTGGGTAAACCCAAAAGCAACAAAAATTGACATCAAGAAAGCCATAACATCACTTTTTGGAGTAGAAGTTGAAGAGGTACGAACATTGAAAGTCGGCCCTAAAACTCGAAAATTACGTAAAGGAGTCTATAACAAGAGAAAAAATAGCCACAAAGCATACGTAACGCTAAAGGGAAAGGCTAAACTGGACACTACAAAATTTGAAAAAGCAGAAAAAGAGAGCAAATTAAAAGTGACGACCAGCAAAACGACAAAGAAAGTCGTCAAAAAAACTTCATCAAAGAAAACGAAATAGTATAGATCTTAATTCTTACCACCGTGCCAGTAAAAAAGTACAAAGCAACAACGCCAGGCAGAAGAGGAATGAGTGTCCTCGACTACTCAATCATTACTCGCCGTAAGCCACAAAAGGGGCTAACAGTAGGTAAAAAAAGCCATGCCGGCCGTAACAATCAAGGGAAAATCACCATCCGACACCAAGGAGGTGGTCATAAAAGATTAATCAGAATAATCGATTTCAAACAAACCGATAAGCTCGGCATACCTGGGAAAGTAACCAGCGTGGAATACGATCCCAATCGCACAGCCCTAATCATCCTGGTCACATACGTTGACGGAGACAAACGTTATCATCTAGCAGCTGAAGGAACAAAAGTTGGAGACGAAGTGATAACAAAGGAAAAGGCAAAAATTGTTACCGGAAACCGCATGATGCTCAAACATATCCCAACCGGATATAACATCTTCAACATTGAACTTGAGCCAGAACGCGGAGCACAAATAGTAAGATCAGCCGGTGCAAAAGCAACGCTAATGGCAGTAGAAAAAGAACACGCCCAAGTCCAATTTCCTTCAGGAGAAACCAGATTAATTAACAAAAACTGTTATGCAACCATCGGAGTTGTCAGTAACGTTGATCACAGTCTGGTAAAAATCGGAAAGGCAGGACGCAGCAGATGGCTAGGCAGAAGACCATCCGTCAGAGGTAAAGTTATGAATCCAGTCGATCATCCACATGGAGGTGGAGAAGGCAATCAATCAATCGGACTTATACATCCAAAAACTCCATGGGGATATGCCGCACTGGGAGTAAAGACAAGAAAAAGAAAGAAATTCAGCGACAAATCAATAGTCAAACGACGCGACGGATCTAAACTTAAAAAATAATTACTAAATTTCGTTAACTAACACTTACTCACCATGTCCAGAAGCTCAAAGAAAGGACCATACGTAGACGCCAAACTCCTCAAAAAAATAATGGCACAAAACAATGCAAGCCAAAAAAAGGTTATCAAAACCTGGGCTCGTGCTAGTACAATTTCACCTGATTTTGTGGGACACACACTTGCAGTTCACAATGGTAAACAACATATTCCTCTATATATAACAGAAGAAATGGTTGGTCAGAAGTTAGGAAGCTTCATACACACTCGAAAATTCAGAGGACATGGAGGAAAACTCGCAGCAATGACTGGAACAGGAAGCGGAGACAAATAATATCAATAATTTACAAACACTTAAGCCAAAGCGATGAAAGCAATACTAAGGTCAATCAGAATAACACCACAAAAAGCAAATTTAGTTGCAGGAATGGTGCGTAGAAAAACAGCCCAAGAATCATTGGATATATTGAAATTTACTCCAAAGAAGGCCGCAAAAATACTTCACAAATTATTAAATAGCGCCATCGCTAACGCAGTAAACAATTTCAAACAAGATGAGAAAAGCTTGGTTATTAAAGAAATTGTTGTCACCAAAGGACCTACTTTCAAAAGAGGTGTCCCAGTGTCACGAGGACGCGTATATCCTATTTTAAAAAGAACTTCAAACATCACTATAACGCTTGAAGTCAGCGAAGAACCTACTCCAAATAAAGAAGCAAAGAAATCAGAAACTACAGCTAAAAAGATCACAAAGAAAGCCAGCACGAAAGCCAGCACGAAAGCCGAAGAAACCAAAGAGGTAACTGGTGAAAAGGAAGTTGAAGAAAAAGAAGAAGAAAGCAAATAAATTATTAATTACTAGCAATAATCACCTCCTCTCATGGGACAAAAAGTTAATCCAATCATTCAAAGAATCGGCATTATTAGAACTTGGGACTCCAAATGGTTCGCTACCAAGAAAAAATATGCAAAATTCATACATCAGGACTTCAAAATTGAAGATATAATCAATAAAGAGTTAGCAGATTCAGGTATTGGTAGAATTGAACTCCAACGCAGTGCCAATAAAGTAAGCGTGATCATTCACACTGCAAAACCTGGAACTATCATCGGTAAACAGGGAGCAAACGTTGATGTTCTACGAGACAAACTCAAAAAAACTTTCAATGAAGACTTTGTAATCAGTATTCGAGAAATCAGAAAACCAGCAATTAACGCAAGATTACTGGCCGAAAGCGTCTCAGCTCAAATTTCAAAGAGAGTTTCATATCGAAGAGCTTGTAAGATGGGAATCGAGAAAGCAATGGAAGCAGGAGCCAAAGGGATAAAAATTGCAGTTGCAGGAAGATTAAATGGAGTGGAAATTTCAAGAAACGAGTTTTTCGCTCAAGGAAAAATCCCTCTACATACATTTAGAGCAAACATTGATTATGCCGGCTTTCCTGCCAAAACAGAGTACGGAATTATCGGCGTAAAAGTATGGATTTACAAAGGAGACGTCTTTAATAATCAAGATGCTCAACAAGACGAATAAATTACAAAGAGTATTCATGTTGACCTTCAACTAAATCAATAGTAAGTTTCACAGGCCTTAATCACATCAGAATAATATGTTCGGACCAAGAAAAACTAAATATAGGAAACAACAAAGACTAAGAGGCAGCGAACTGGGCATTGCAACAAAAGGATTTCGCCCCGCATTCGGTAGCTACGCACTTAAAAGTCTTGGTGGAGCAGAACTCACTGCTAGACAAATCGAAGCTGCACGTCGTGCAATGACAAGATATGTAAAAAGAGGTGGAAAAATCTGGATCAGAGTGTTCCCTCACAAACCAGTCACTCAAAAAGCTGCTGAAGTACCGATGGGATCAGGAAAAGGAAACATTGACTATTATGCAGCAGTAATCAAGAAAGGAACAATAATCTTTGAAATGGACGGAATAGAAGAAAGTGTAGCAAAAGAAGCAATGAGACTAGCCGCACAGAAACTACCCGTAAAATGCAAATTCATCAACGATAACGAAATATAGTATATTATGCCTAAATTAGAAGACATCAAACAAATGAGCGTAGAAGAGCTGGATAAAGAACTTGCAAAATGCAGACATAACTTGTTAAAAGCAAAAATCCAGACTCACTCCGATCAATCTCAGAAAACTCACTCACTCAAAGATTTAAGAATAACAATCGCACGCCTTGAGACAGTAAAAAAGGAATTAACTCTATCAGCTAAATAATCATCCCTACGACAATGATCAGAAGCAAAAAAGGATTGGTTGTAAGTAACAAAATGGATAAAACCATTACCGTAATGGTACATACTTACAAAATGCATCCAAAATATAAGAAGAGATATCGAATTTCAAAAAAATTCTATGCACATGATCCAGAAAATCAGTATAAGGAAGATGAAGAAGTGGTAATTTACGAAACAAAACCACAAAGCAAGCTGAAAAGATGGACAGTAATAGAACCTGTTAAAAACTAATAACTATGATACAGCCAAAATCAAAAGTCAAAGTCGCAGACAACTCTGGTGCGAAACAAGCAGAATGCATTAGAGTACTAGGCGGCCATCACAGAAAATACGGAGGGATTGGAGACGTTGTTGTCGTAGCAATCAAAAACGCTGCCCCAAAAGGAGCAGTAAAGAAGCACGCCGTTGAAAAAGGAGTAATAATCAGATGTAAAAAAGAAACCAGGCGCAAAGACGGTAGCTATATCCGATTTGATGAAAACGCAATTGTTATAATCAACAAAGATAATGAACCGAAAGGAACTCGTGTCTTTGGCCCAGTGGCCAGAGAATTACGCGAAAGAGGCTATCAAAAAATTATTAGTTTAGCTCCTGAAGTACTTTAATTCTCAATCAAACGAAGTAAATCTCTAAAACTATGAAACTAAAGGTAAATGATCAAGTAATGGTAATCGCCGGAAAAGATAAAGGTAAATCCGGACAAATCACAAAGATTAATCGAAAGAAAAATCGGGTAACTGTGAGCAAAGTAAATCTTCGCATCAAGCACATTAAAAAACAACAAAATCAGCCTGGAGAAAAAATCAGTTTTGAGGCTCCCCTTTCCGCATCCAATGTGATGATAGTAGACCCAAAGACAGGCAAACCTAGCCGAATCAAGCATAAGAAATTAGCAAGCGGTAAAAAAGAAAGACTTTCTACAAAATCAGAAGTTTCTCTAGATAACATTTCTGGAAATACCGTTAAAAAAGCTAAGAAGAAAAAATAATTAACTATAACGAATTGTACCTACAATGACTAAAGCAATCAGTCTTAAAGAAAAATTCAAAAAGGAGATCGCTCCAGAACTACAGAAACAGCTGAAGATCAAGAATATCAATGCCGTTCCTAAACTCTCCAAAATAATCATCAATACCGGAATCGGTAAATTACTTGCGGGAGGAAAAGACTACTCAGACGTCGAAAGTAATATCATGCAAATTGCTGGACAAAAACCAGTAATCTCAAAAGCAAAGAAGGCTATCTCAAACTTCAAACTTCGCGAAGGCATGCCAGTTGGAGTCTATGTAACAATACGTGGAAATAGAATGTATGATTTTGTATCGAAATTCGTTAATATCGTACTCCCACGAACCAGAGACTTCAGAGGAATTTCCCCAAAGAGCTTTGACGGCCAAGGAAACTACTCAGTGGCCATCCAAGAACACACAGTTTTCCCAGAAATCAATCCTGACGACATCGTCAAACATCATGGATTACAAATAACATTTGTAACTACCGCAAAGAACAATGAAGATGCTCACACAATGCTCAAATTGCTAGGCTTCCCCTTCCAAGAAAAGAAGGAAAAAGAAGAAGAATAAGCAAAAGCAAAGTAAATTATTTTTTATCAATTCTCTAAACGCACACAATGGCTAGACTCGCTCTCAAAGTTAAGGCACAAAGAAGGAAAAAGGCACACTCTAAATCTCTTGGACTGGGTAAAAAGCCCGAATTCAGCACTCGTGTCTATAATCGCTGCCAAATCTGCGGAAGAAAAGGCGGATATTTAAGAAAATTCGAAATGTGCAGAATTTGTTTCAGAGAAAAAGCACGCCAAGGTAAAATCATGGGCGTCAAAAAGTCCTCTTGGTAAATCCCCCCTAACTCATACTAATACAATAACTATGTATACAGACCCAATCGCAGACCTGCTAATCAGAATTAAAAACGCGGCAAGAGCAAGAAAAGACACTGTCGAAGCTCCTTATTCAAAAGTGAAAGAACAAATTCTGGCTAACTTACAAAAGAAAAAATTTATTGAAAGTTACAGCATCGAAAGTGGAGAAAAAGAATATTTCAAATTTCTATTAATCACGCTCAGCAACGAACACAGAGACATTGAGACTAAAAGAGTAAGCAGACCAGGACAAAGAATCTATATGAAGGCTGGAGAAATTAAAAAAATAAACGGCGGACTAGGAATTTCAATTGTTTCTACTCCTAAAGGAATTGTAACTGACGATGAAGCACGCAAAATGCACCTAGGCGGAGAAATATTATGTGAAATAGTATAAATTAATTTTAAATAAGCTTAAGAACCTCAAAACCATGTCAAGAATAGGAAAACAACCGATTAAAATTCCATCTGGTGTCACAATAACAACCAGTGAAAACAACACGATCACCGTAAAAGGGCCAAAGGGTGAATTAACCCAAACTTTTGCCCCTACTATAAAGATTGATCAAACTGAAGAAGAGCTGACAGTGTCCAGACAAGATGATCACAAGCAAAATCGAGCTTTACATGGTCTCACCAGATCTCTTCTGGCAAACATGGTTGAAGGAGTAACAAAGGGATTCGAGAAAAAATTAGAGATTTTGGGAGTTGGGTACAGAGCCAATATTGGAGGAAACAAACTAACCTTAAACCTAGGTTTCTCACACCCTATCGAATATATCGTCCCAGAAGGAATAACAGTAGAATTTGATAAAGAGAAAAAGAATATACTTATTATCACCGGCATCGACAAACAACTTCTTGGAGAAGTAGCTGCTAAAATTAGATCTTACAAAAAACCAGAACCATATAAAGGAAAAGGAATTCGATATTTCGGAGAATATGTTAAACAAAAGGCTGGAAAAGCTGCTGCAAAGGAAGCATAAAACATCACATCAGCATCAAAATAATTTACTATCATGAAAAATCCTAAATCACTTCAAAAGACTCGCCGCCGTGCCAGAGTCAAAGGCAGCTTACAATACAAAAAGCCACGATTAGTTGCGTTCAAAAGTTTGAGTTTAAATTACTTACAATTGGTAGACGACAAAAAAGGAATCACCCTGACAAGCAGTTCAGACATCAAAAGCAAGAAAGGAAACAAACTAGAAAACGCTAAAGCTGTTGGATTAGAAATTGCAAAGAAAGCAACAGAACTAAAGATAAGCGAAGTAGAATTTGATAGAAATGGATACAGATACCATGGCCGTGTAAAAGCAATGGCTGAAGGTGCCCGTGAAGGTGGACTAAAATTTTAATTAAAACAATAACTTACCCTAACTAGTGATGAAACACAGAAGACCTCCAATGAGAGAAGTAAAAGAATTCGAGGAAGAAGTAATTCAAATCGACCGTGTAACACGTGTTGTAAAAGGAGGAAGAAGACTTCGCTTCCGAGCAACTGTTGTAATCGGAAATAAAAAAGGCAAAGTTGGAGTTGGTATAGGAAAATCCACCGAAGTTACTGGTGCTATTTCCAAAGCTATCGCTAATGCCAAAAAGGACATGATAGAAGTGCCAATGGCAGGCCAAACTATCACGCACAAAGTTTCAATCAAATTTAAAAGCGCAAAGATACTACTAATGCCCGCTATCCCAGGTACTGGAATTAAAGCTGGAGGTAGTGTTCGAAAAGTAATAGAATTGGCCGGCATCAAAGATATCATGGGAAAGTGTCTCGGCTCACCAAACCGTCTAAACAACAGTCAAGCCACTATTAAAGCTCTGATGAAATTGAAAAAAATGCCTTGGTTGAAAGTAGAAACACCAGCCACCGCCAAAGAACAACCAGCAGCTGCCCAGAGAAGACCAAACCCAAGAAGACGATTTGATAATAAAAGAGGTGGAGGACAAAACCATGGTCCAAACAACAGAAGACCAGACCAGTCCAGAGGACAAAACAGGCCAGAAATAAAGAAAGAAACTCCAGCTACTCCAGTCACTCCTGTACCAACAGCAGTCAAAGAGGAAAAACCTCAAGAAACTAAAGATAAAAAAGAAGAATAATTATCATAACTGTATCTCACAATAATTAATCAAAGCCATGGACGCACTGTCAAATTTAAGAAGAAATAAAGGAGCTACCAAATCAAAAAAGCGAATAGGACGAGGTAATGCATCTGGATTCGGAACTACAGCTGGAAGAGGAAGCAATGGCCAAAAATCCCGAACCGGTGGCAACATACCAGCAGGATTTGCCGGTGGACAAACTCCCCTGCATCGCAAAATGCCTAAATACAAGGGTTTTAAGAATATCAATCGAGTTGAATTCCAAGTTTTGAACGTATCAGATTTAAATAGATTTGAGGAAGGAAGCGAAATCAACGCTCAAAGTTTACTTGAGAAAAGACTAGTTCACTCAATCACAAAGCCGATAAAGATACTTGGCAATGGAGAATTAGAAAAGAAACTCACAATCACTGTTGATAAAGTTTCTGAGAGTGCAAAAGTAAAGATTGAAAAAGCCAAAGGCACTGTTACGGTACTAATGCAACCCAAGCAGGTCAAAAATGATACTGCTGAAAAATAATATCAGACCTAATGTTCAAACAAATACAACAAATCTGGAACTCAAAGAGCCTCAGAAATAAAATTATTTACACGCTGGGAATCATCTTGATTATTCGAGTTCTCGCTCAAGTATCCATCCCTGGAGCAGATTTAGATGTCATCAAGAGCATCTTCCAACAAAATCAATTACTGGGAACATTTAGTTTACTGACCGGGGGAAGCGCAGAAAACTTTTCGATTATTTTGATGGGTCTCTCACCATACATCAATGCTTCCATCATCATCCAACTTCTTACCGTTATTGTTCCTAAATTGGAAAGTCTATCCAAAGAAGGTGAACAGGGACGCCGTAAAATCAACCAATACACTCGTTGGCTAACTATACCAATCGCATTTGTTCAATCATATGGAATGATCGCCGTATTAAACTCTCAGGCACAAGTGCCAATCATCCCAAACCTTGCTGAACCCAGTGTCATTCTGCCGATTATGATAACGATCACCACAGGTACAGTTCTGATGATGTGGCTTGGTGAATTAATAACAGAAAATGGAATTGGAAATGGAATATCTCTGCTTATCTTCGCAGGGATCATGTCCAGCATCCCGGCAGCAGTAGGGCAAAACATCGCATTAGCCCAACAAAGCAGCGAATTCCTAATGCCATTTGTAATTGAAATTCTGGTTACTATCACATTAACAATAGTAGTAATACTCATAGGTGAATCTGAACGGAGAATCCCGGTTTTGTATGCAAATCGAGGAGTCAGAGGCAGTGGTGAAAAATCCAACTTACCTATCAAGGTCAATCAAGCTGGTATGATACCAATCATCTTTGCTCTATCCGTTGTCAGCATGCCCGGCATTATCGCCCAGTTCATGCAAAACTCTCCCAACGAAGCGTTGAGTTCATTCTCAAATTTCATGCAAGCCAACTTCACGCCAAATTCCTTATTATACCTTGCGACATACTTTCTATTAATCATTGGATTCACTTTCTTCTACGTAAGCATCACCTTTAATCCAGAACAAGTAGCCGAAAACATCCAAAAACGAGGCGGATATGTTCCAGGTATTCGACCTGGTACTCAAACAGTTAAACATATCGGAAGTGTATCAAGTCATCTTAATCTATGGGGAGGTTTATTTATTGCAATAATCGCAATATCTCCAAACATTGTTAGTGCAATTACAGGAGCCTTTTCTATGGGAAGTGTTGCCACCCTCATTGGAGGCGCAGGAATGATTATCATAGTGAGTGTAGTACTAGAAGTAATTAGACAAATCAACGCACAACTAGTAATGCACGATTACAATAAGCTTTACTAAAAAAACAAAAATCCATGAACGTTGTTTTATTGGGGATCCAGGGTTCCGGTAAAGGAACTCAAGCGCAATTAATGGCTGAGCGTTATAATTTGGCAATTTTCGAAATGGGCGATGAATTTCGAAAACTCGCTGAAGAAGACAGCGATCTAGGTCATAAGGTAAATAAATATGTCAAACAAGGGCAATTAGTCCCTGCTGAAATAGTTCTTCAAATAGTAGACAAATTTCTCCAAGACGTTCCAAACGACCAAGCCGTTATCTTCGATGGAATTCCTCGAAACCGAACGCAACAAGCAACATTTGATAGACTACTAAAGAAATGGAAAAGAGACTTTGTAGTAGTAAATATTCAGATACCGGAAGAAGAAACCATCAAAAGGCTATTAGCTAGAAAAAGACACGATGACACACCTGATGTCATAAAAAATAGGATTAAAATCTTTCAAAAAAACACATCTCCCACCATTGACGCATACCGAAAATACAACAAAGTTGTTAACATCGACGGCAATCAAACCATAGAAAAAGTAGCCATAGAAATTGCAGAAAAAATCGATCCATACTTTCATAAATAAAGACCTATTAAATACTGGAAAGAGGGAGAAGACACCATCTCTATAAAAAACAGCGAAGAACTAAAAATCATGCGAGAATCGGGAAAAATTCTTGGATATGTCTTATCAGAGTTAGAACATGCTATAACTCCAGGGATCAAGACTATCGAACTTGATCAAATTGCAGAAAGATTAATCAAAGAAAAAGGAGGTATTCCAACTTTCAAAGGATATCGAGGCTTTCCAGGTAGCATATGCATCTGCATCAATGAGGAAGTTGTACACGGAATTCCTGGAAACAGAGTCATTCAAACAGGCGATATCGTCACTATTGATTGCGGAGTCACATTTAACAGTTTTATCACAGATTCAGCAATAACCGTAGGAGTCGGGCCTATTGAACCAGCTCAACAAAAACTAATTAATACTACTCAGAAAGCTCTGGACAACGCTATTAAAACAGCAAAAGCTGGCATCCGAACGACAGAATTGAGTAAAATTATCGAAAAGACAGTACGCAAACAGGGATATGGCATAGTTGAAGATCTTTCTGGACATGGAGTAGGAAAAAACCTACACGAAGACCCACTAATTCTGAACTTTTATGATGGCGAACCAGGCCCTATCCTGCAACCAGGAATGACTATTGCAATTGAACCAATTATTTCAATGAATTCAAGCAAAACAAAGACACTTTCTGACAAATGGACCATTGTGACCAAAGACAACTCTCTAGCAGTACAAATAGAACACACCATAGCAATAACGGAAAAAGGCGCTGAAATACTGACGATTCGCCCAAGATAATATAATTTTGCATACCGAGCTTATCACTCAAAAACATACGGGGATATAAATCCATTTCTCTGGCTATCTTCTGCAGCAAAAAAACAAAAAAATTAACTTGCAATCTAAAATTCCGTAATGTAGAATCCTAACGCTTTTCAGGTTGGAAAATCAGCATTTTACCTCTAAAATAAACGTAAATTCGCCTTATGGCAAAAGAAGAAATTGAGGCCTCCGGGATTATCATTGAAGCATACCCCAACGCGACCTTTAAGGTTAAATTACTTGATGAAAGTTTTGCTGGTCATGAGATACTAGCACATGTATCAGGTAGAATGCGCATAAACCACATTAGAATTTTACCCGGTGATAGAGTGACTATCATAATGACTCCTTATGATCTCAGTAAGGGAAGAATAACCTTCAGACACAAGAAAGGAGACAAATTACCAAACAGAGAAGAAGAGGCCCCATCTGACGAAAAACCGACTGAGGAGCCCAAAGCAGAAGTAAAAACAGAGGCAGAAGCTACAAACACTGATGCTCCAGCAGAAAAAGAGAGTACAGAAGAGAAAAAAGAGACTACTGAGGAAGCACCAGAGCAAAAATAACCAATTTATCAAAAACCGTTATGAAGGTAAGATCATCAGTAAAACCAATTTGTCCCAAATGTAAAGTTATCAAGCGCAAAAATGTAGTGAGAGTTATTTGTGAGATCAAAAAACACAAACAAAGACAAGGATAATTTATTTTCAATAATTTTTAAAGAAACATGGCCAGAATCGCTGGAATCAATCTTCCCAAAGAAAAAAGAATCGCTATCGGACTCACAGCTATATATGGAATAGGCAGGTTGCTATCCAGAAGAATACTGAAAGAATGCAAGATAGACGAGGATACTAAAGTAATAAATCTCAGCCCCGAAGAGGAAAACAAACTTCGTGAAAAAATTACTGAATTTTTAACAGAGGGCGACCTTCGACGAAAATGTCAGTTAGATGTTAAATATCAACAAGACATTGGAACTTACAGAGGTTTACGCCACCGAAAAGGCCTACCAGTCCGAGGCCAACTGACCAAAACGAACGCAAGAACCAGAAAAGGACGGAAAAAGACCGTTGCTAATAAGAAAATAGCAACTAAGTAATAATTACAACTATTTAAATCTCACTCATGGCCGATAAAGAGAACAAGACTGTCAGTAAAGAAGAAAAGACGGAAAAAGATGCTAAAGATGCTAAAAAGGACACAGCAAAAGCAACTACAGATGTCAAAGACAGCAAAAAAACTTCAACAACCGACAAAGCGCCCGAAGAAGAAGGTAAAGTTCAAAAAGTGAAAAAGAACAAATCCAAAAGAACTGTTACAGCAGGGAGAGCTTACATCCAATCAAGTTTCAATAACACTCTTGTAACTATAACTGACCTTAACGGAAACGTTATCGCATGGAGCAGTGCAGGATCCAATGGATTCAAAGGAGCTAAAAAAGCCACTCCATACGCAGCACAAATATCTTCAGAAGCTGCTATCAACAAAGCTCTACTGTTTGGACTTGAAACATTAGAAGTATTCGTAAAAGGCATTGGTTCAGGCAGAGAACAAGCTATTAGAGGACTAAACTCTAACGGCGTTAATATCGAATCAATAACTGACCAAACGCCAATCGCACACAATGGATGCCGTCCTCGAAAAGCTCGCAGAGTATAATTTTATTTTCCCTTTAATAACAATGTCTAACACTACAGGTCCAAAATCTCGCCTCTTCCGCCGTTTCGGTATCAGAATCCCAACCAACAACGAGTTGAAACAAACTCATCCAACCTTAAAAAAGGCCTATCCACCAGGAATACATGGCCCAAAAGGTACTTATGGTAAAAAATCTGAATACTCCCGTCAGCTAAAGGAAAAACAGAAGGCTAAGGTTATTTTCAATATTAAGGAAAGACAATGCAGAAAGTATTATGAGATGGCATCTAAGAAACAAGGAATAACAGGTGATGAATTCCTCCGACTATTAGAGCAAAGACTTGATAATATCATATTCAGATCAGGCCTTGCTTCCACCAGATATCAAGCTCGTCAAATGGTAAATCACGGTTTGATCGAGGTAAATGGCAAAGTTGCATCAATCCCCTCCATTCAAGTTGCACCTGCAGATAAGTTCAACTTAGTAAGCAAGAAAAAAGATTCACCACAATTCAAGGAAAACGCAGAAAGCGGAACAAAAGCACCAAAATGGCTCAGTGTAGATCTAAAAAACATGAGCGGAGCCATGGTAAGAGTTCCAGATAACAACGAGTTAGAAGCTCAAATATCCACAAATTTAATCGTTGAGTTCTACTCAAAATAAATAATTCATTAATTCTTTTTCTTAATGCATCAAATTCAAGAAGAAATAGGTATTCCAAAAATAAAGGTAGAAAAGATTAGCGACACACACGCTATTTTCACTGTAAGCCCGTTGCCACAAGGTTACGGAATAACCGTTGGTAATGCCTTTAGAAGGGTACTTCTTTCTTCCCTACCAGGCTCTTGCATTACGGGCATCAAAATTGATGGCATCACTCACGAATATTCAACCATCAAAGGAGTAAAGGAAAGTGTGCTCGACATGACTCTCAATTTAAAATTGGTTAGACTCAAGAAGACAACAGTCGAACCAAGTACCATCAACCTCAGCGCTAGTAAAGAAGGGGTAGTAACTGCAAAAGATATTAAATGTCCTTCCGACATTGAAATTCTGAATCCAGATCAATACATCACCACTCTTGAAAAAGGATCTAAGCTCAACATAGAAATCAAAGTTGAGAAAGGGGTTGGATACATCCCTGTATCAGTGAAGCAAAAGGGTGACTATGATCCAGAAATAATCTTAATGGATTCTATTTTCACTCCTGTTAAGAAAGTCCGATATGATGTAGAAGCAGTCCGTGTTGGCCAAATGACCAATCTGGATAAACTTGTTCTAGAAATCGAGACAGACGGAGCTATCACTCCAGACGACGCTCTAAAATTCAGCTCAAATATTCTTCAATCATACTTCAACCTCTTCAATAAAGAAGAAATCATGGTTGAGGCAGAATTTATGAGCGACTTCCAAAAGATCTCACAAAAACAAGAATTGGAAGAAAAGAACAAACCAGTACAAGAAGCATATACACCAATCGAAATTCTGGGATTCTCTCCGCGCACTCTAAACGCACTAATTAACGGCGGAATAGGCTCAATCGAACAACTTTCCAAATGCACTGAAAGCAAATTAACTAACTTACGCGGCTTCGGACGAAAAGCTTTAACAGAAGTAAAGGAAGCACTAAAAACCAGAGATCTAGACCTATCTGAAGAGTAAATATTCGAAACTAAAGAATTCTAACCGTCAACAATCATGAGACACAAGGTAAAGAAAAACCGACTGAACAGAGCAAAAGCGCCAAGAAAACTATTAATTGGAAATCTTGCCACTTCTCTAATACTTCACAGTAAAATTCAGACCACAAAAGCTCGCGCAAAAGCACTTCAACCAATAATTGATAAGCTAATTATCACAGCAAAGAACAAAGATAAAAGGCTTGCCATTCAAGAAGTAGGAACTATCCTTCAAAACGAATTGAGTTCAAAAATTCTCTTTGAGGAAGTAGTAAAAAGATACGCAGACCGTGAGACTGGATTTACCAGAATTACCGATATTGGTTTCCGAAACGGAGACAACGCACCACTCTCACAAATCGAATTAATATAATTACTCAACTCAAACAGCAATGAAAACAGCCGCGAAAAAGAACACAGTTTTTAAAACTTACTCTCCCAAAAAAGAGACACTTGACGCTAAATGGTTTCTAGTAGACGTCAAAGGAAAAATTCTTGGAAAAGTAGCAACAAAAATAGCTGACATCCTTCGAGGAAAGAACAAGGCAACCTTTTCCAATCACCTTATATGTGGCGATTTCGTTGTGATAATAAACGCTGAACAGATCAAACTAACTGGAAAGAAAGAAAGCCAAAAGACATATTACAAACATTCCCAATATCCAGGAGGGCTTAAATCTATAACAGTAGAAAAATTACGCGAAACACATCCAGAAAGAATTCTTGAACATGCTGTTGCAGGAATGATTCCTAACACCAAGAACAAGAAAAATATAATGAAAAGACTCAAAATTTATGTCGGAGCAGAACACAAACAAACAGCTCAAACCCCAGAACTAATAAATTTATAATTCTCTTAATACTCACGTCACATGGCAGCAAAAGAACCAACAACTACTAAGAAAGCCTCGTCCGTCAAACAATATCATCACGGGACAGGAAAGCGAAAAACTGCAATTGCCAGAGTTCGACTATATAAAAATGGTAAAGGCAACTTGACTGTAAATGAGCAAGAAGGAAGTGAATACTTTCCTTTAAAAAATCTCATCTCTGTAATCAATTCCCCCCTTCTATTAACTTCATCAACCAAAAAGTTTAACATCACTGTAATAGTAACTGGAGGAGGTGTTAATTCACAGGCAGAAGCCATCAGACATGGAATTGCAAGAGCACTTCTAAGATTTGACGAAACTCTACGAACTCCTTTAAAAAAAGCCGGCCTTCTAACACGCGACCCAAGAGTAAAGGAAAGAAAGAAACCAGGTTTAAAGAGAGCTAGACGCGCACCTCAATTCAGCAAGCGTTAAAATTTGTACAAAAACAGACAAAACTCCGTATCATTGCGGAGTTTTTGTTTTAAGAAAAGCTCTTTGTAAGGTATATATATAGTCAGATAACATCCATACAATGAAACCCATCAGATTCGACATAATTTCAATTTTTCCTACAATTTTTAAATCCTATTTCAAAGAAGGAATGATCAGAAAAGGATTAGAACAAAAGCTAATCGAAATTCATGTACATAACTTACGTGATTTTACCAAGGATAAATGGAAAAAAGTCGATGACATCCCTTATGGAGGCGGAGCTGGCATGGTACTGACCCCACAACCCCTCTACGACGCAATTAAACACTTAAAAAAGAGTAACAAGGGGCCTGTTATCTATTTAAGCCCCAAAGGAAATCTCCTAACCCACACAAAGGCCGTCAGAATGGCCAAAGAATTAGTTAAGGCTCAAACCAACAGTAAAAAACAAAGCGGATTAATCATGCTTTGCGGCCGCTACGAGGGAGTTGATCAAAGAGTAATCGACTTATGTGTAGATAAAGAGGTTTCTATCGGGAAATATGTATTAACCGGAGGAGAACTCCCAGCAATGGTGGTAATTGATACAGTTTCAAGGTTCATCCCAGGAATTCTTGGAGACACTAACTCACATTTAGAAGAAACCTTTTCTCGCAAGTTAAAAGGTAAAAAGGAATATCCACATTATACAAAACCACGAGTTTTCAAAAAATTAGATGTCCCAGAAGTACTATTAAGTGGACATCACTCAAAAATTAAAAATTGGCGATTAAACAATACTAAATAAACGGGGAAAAAATGAACAAAGAATCACAGTACAATTATCAAAATATTTTCGAAACATTCGACAGTAGTGAAAATGGGTTAGAAAGTGGCGAAGCCGAATATAGAATTAAAAAATATGGACTGAATAAACTCACGGTAAGTAAAAAACGACCACTTATTCTAAGCTTTCTGGACGAATACCGAGACCCGATGATAATACTACTTCTTTTTGCCACAGTAATAGCTTTCATTTCGGGCGACACAACAGATGCCATAATTATCTTTGTAGTTGTAATGTTGAATGGAATCATCAGCTTTGTACAAAAATATAAAGCTGAAAAAGCAGTAGAAGCTCTAAAAAAGATGGTTTCGCCGCAAGCTAGGGCAATACGAAACCGCCAACAGGTACTGTTAGACACAGAACAAATTGTGCCAGGTGATCTCATCATTCTAAATGAAGGCGATACAATCCCAGCAGATGCAATCGTATTTGCAGCAAATGAACTACAAACATCTGAAGCCATATTAACAGGAGAATCTTTCCCAGTCCCAAAACGACCTTTTGATACAGTCGAAAAAGGAAATTTAACACAAAAGGAAAATATGATTTTCACCGGTACTACAGTTGCCAGGGGTAACGCTCATGCATTGGTGATTAAGACGGGCATGGAAACTGAATTCGGAAAAATCGCAAATCTAACCCATGAAACTGAAAAAGACGAAACTCCACTTGAAAAAGAAATCCACAAAATCGGTATTTTTGCAGCGCAAATATCTTTAGTAATAATCGCGCTCATTTTTATTTTTGAGTTATTAGTTCATCAGAGACCAATTGTAGATAATATTCTATTCGCAGCCTCAATTGCTGTTGCAGCCGTTCCTGAAGGACTACCAGCAGTAATCACTATAGCCCTTGCACTCGGAGTTCAAAGACTATCAAAGAAAAAAGCAATTATCAGACAACTTTCCTCTGTTGAAACTCTGGGAGCCACGACTGTGATTTGTACTGATAAAACAGGAACTCTCACGAGAAATGAAATGACTGTAACAGAAGCATTATTAGACGATTTTTACATCAACTTCGAAGGGATAGGATATGCACCACAAGGAAATTTCAAAATCTATACAAATAAAGAAGATCGCATCGAACTAAACACAAACCAACTAACTCCTGAATTTTTCAGACAAAACCACAAAGTTGGAAATGCTTTAAAATGGTTTAGTCTATGCGCAGAATTATGCAACAACTCTAAATTAGTTGAAAAAAACAATACTTTCACAATACTCGGAGACCCAACTGAAGGCGGATTGCTAACAATGTCGAAAAAGATCTCTTCAAGTACCAGCGAAGAAATGAAAGAAAATTTGGAAGAAATTTTGGAACTTCCATTCGATTCAGAAAGGAAAATGATGAGCAAAATATTTGCTGATCATAAGCATGGTAAATACTACATATTTTGTAAAGGTGCGCCGGAAAGTATCGTAGGGATATGTGATCAACGATTACACGGAGGTAGAATGGCAATACTCACAAAAGACACCAAAGCAACTATTCTTGGACAGAATGAAACCTTCAACGAGTCCGCACTCAGAACTATTGGAATCTCATACAAGGAAATTTCAGGACATGAGGTGGAAGAAATTTTAAATTTGGAAACCTTTGAAGAAAAACAAAAGAAAATCGAAAAGAAATTAGTCTTCATTGGAATAGCAGGCCTTCTTGATCCACCAAGAAAAGAGATTAAAGAAGCTGTCAGACTCACAAAAGTTGCTGGAATAAGAAGCTATATTGTCACAGGAGACCATGGCTTCACAACAGCTGCGATTGCCAAACAAGTTGGCCTCATAAGCGATGATAGACCACATGAAATCATAACTGGTGAAGAAATCGACAATTTAAGTGATCAAGACATTAAAGACAAATTCAAAGACAAGGAAAAGAACATTATTTTTTCTAGAACACGTCCGGAACACAAATTACGTATTGTCTCCATTCTTAAAGAGATGAATGAAATAGTGGCAGTCACAGGAGATGGAGTTAATGACGCACCTGCACTCAAAAGAGCAGACATTGGGATAGCAATGGGAGTAACCGGTTCAGACGTGTCAAAAGAAGCTGCAAACATGGTACTTATGGATGACAGTTTCAGGACCATAGTTACAGCAGTAGAAGAAGGAAGAGTCATCTTCGCAAATCTGAAAAAATTTATATTTTACATATTCTCATCAAATATCGGAGAATTGTTCATCATCTTCGTTAGTCTAATAATTGGTCTCGAATCACCACTCACAGCAATACTTATCCTGACCATCAATTTCATTACTGACTTATTCCCAGCCCTAGCGCTTGGAGTTGAACCAGCAGAAAAGGACATCATGAGCAAGCCCCCAAGACATTCACAAGAAAGAATAATGAATAAGGCGTTCATAAAAAGGATTTTAATCACTGGAGTATTAATCGGAATATTAATGCTAGGAGGTTACATATTTAAACTTGTTTATGGAGGATGGACATACGGAACACCAGTTCCAGAAAAACTAATGAGCGAGGCCAGCAGCCTAACATTCATAATCATGGTACTTTTGCAGGTGACCAATTCATTCAACGCAAAAACAGAAAACAAATCCATATTTAGAGTTAATCCACTAAATAATCACAAGTTAATCTGGGCCAATCTTTCATCAGTACTAATCGCGATCGCAGTGGTAGAACTCCCGTTTTTTCAAAACTTCTTCCACACAAGTTCACTTCAAATAATTGACTGGTTAGTAGTGCTCGCTGGCTGCATCATAATCACAATCTTCCTTGAAATTATTAAACTATTCGGCAGAAGAACCGCTGCTAAAACTGCTTTAAGATGCTAAACCAGGCCAAAAAACTATTATCAGAAACAGGGGAATTAACTATCAAAGTTTTTGTAACGCCTAAAAGCGCAAAAAACGAAATCGTTAAATTGGAAATTAGCCCAAAACAAGAAATAGAGATCAAGGCAAAGATAAAAGGAGTGCCAGAAAAGGGAAAAGTAAATCAAAATTTAATAGACTTTCTCGCCAAAGAATTCAAAACAGCCAAAAGCAACATACTACTAAAGTATGGTCAAAAGAACCGGCACAAAACTCTTATCATTTCCATATAATGCTTTACAACAATCAGTCTGAATTACTGAAACTATTAAAGTCTCAGGGACTATACACAGAGAAAAAACTCGGTCAGAACTTTTTATTCAATACAGAAGTTATTGAAAAGATAATTGCAGCAGCTGACATAAAAGAAACAGACCACGTCGTAGAAGTAGGGCCTGGTCTTGGGATATTAACCATGGAATTACTACAAAAGGCCCAGAAAGTCTCTGTAATTGAGAAAGACCCCAAACTAATAGATTATCTACGAAAGACATTCAAAGAGTACTCAAACCTCGAAATAATCCACCAGGACGTGTTAAAAACGACACCTCCACACACAGAATACAAAGTCGTGGCCAATATTCCATACTACATCACCTCACCAATAATTACCCACTTCCTGAACACGGATTCAAATAATAAACCGTCATCAATGACATTGATGACACAGCTTGAAGTCGCTCAAAAAATATGTGCAAAAACAGGGGACCATTCAGTGTTAAGTTTAATGACACAACTCTTTGCAAAACCGACATTAGTCCACCAGGTGAGTGCTAGTGACTTTTTTCCTGCTCCAAAAGTCAAGTCTGCAATAATACATCTCGAAACACTAGAGAAACCTCAAATCAAACAAAACGAAGTCTTTATTAAATTAATAAAGAAAGCTTTTAATCAAAGACGTAAAACTTTATCAAATTCTTTAACTGGCTTTCTTGGCCTAGACAAGACAAACGTGTCACAAACACTAGCAAAAGCTGGAATAGAAGCCAATGTTCGGCCTCAAAATCTTGAATTCGCTCAATGGAACACTCTCATCAATTCCCTACCTGACTAGTTAGAACTTTCCTTGACTAATCGACTTCTTCAATTTGGCCAATTTTTGCAAATCTTCAGTACTTTTTGATTCCGCCAACTTCCCTATTTCTGCCAATTGTTTTTCTAAATTAGAAAAAACTTCCTCTTTGTATTCAGATAACAGTTCTTTGCTTTTCTCAAAAATTGACTTTACCTTGGACACATTGGTTAATATACTTTCGTCACTTAACTGGCGATCAAAGGCCAGTTTCTTCCACAATGCTATCTCCAACCCGTCCCTCATCTCCACTCCATACAAAAAACGATCAAACTTGTTTTCCAATTCATTCATTCGATTTTGAGTATAATAAAACTGTGTTTTAACCCTATGCAAAAAAAGCTGTTTAACAACTTCTATAGTAGTTATTTGAGCCACCTCCCTACTCTCAAAAACAGTTCGTCGTATCTTTTTTCCCTCCATTTTAAGTCCAGTATAAGCTTTAACCAAGGCACTCTCCCCCTCTCCAAACAAACTTGCCCCAATTTCAACCTTGCTCAACAACTCTGGTAAATAATGCCAAATCCCATCCATGCGAATCCCCCTCACATCTTCCTGCCGACGAATTTTTTTCCACGACTTTTTTAAATGCCAAGTATCTACTTCCTCCTTCAAATCCTCCAAATTCTCTCCCTCGGCAATCACACTCCCCTTCCCTTTGCCACTGTCCGCCGTTGCCCTTACCACAAAAAATGGCTTCAACCGCGGAAAATCCTTCAAATTCGCCTTCACCATTTCATCACTCAACTGAATTAAATCATCAACAGTCAGCTCAATCACCGCCCCTCCTGGAAAACGATAATCATCATAGTGATAGTCAACAAGATATTCTTGGCCTGCAAGATAAACCTTAGCCGGAAATAATTTCTCCAAATCCTTTTTTTGTTTAGCAGAAACAAAATCAGCCTCTTTCAATAAAAGATAATCCCCTCCTTTTGCCTTTAATAAGGAATCCAATTCTGTGACAGACGTAATCATTTTCCCAGCTTCCGAGAGTTTTTTTAAATACCACTCCTTCAAACGTTGATCTGTAAAACTAAGCTTCGAATCTCCCAATTTGGCCGCGTAACCTTTTAAAAGCATAATTACTTTTTTATTCTCACTAATCCAAGGATAGACACTTTCAAGCTGCCTTTTCACCAATCCCTCTCTAATCAAATACTCTTGAGCCAACTTCCTATCCCCACCAGCCACAGGCACAACCCTTCCCATTACAATGCGAGTATTTCGAAAAAGTACCTCTTCCTCCCAAACCGCTTTTCCAAGTTTTTTATTAAACAACATCGGCCCTCGACGCACACGACATTGTTGCGGTGCGATGTCCTCCAACCATTTTGGATCAATAGCCGTATTATTTCGGGCAAATAATCGGCTCGTCTCAACAATCTCAGCCGACACAAAAAACCGAGGATGCAAATTAAACAAAGCCGACCCTGGATGAATAAAAACATTATCCGCATTTCGTGTTCTATAAGTCTGCTTCCCAACCGCCTCACACAAATTCTGAATAAAAGCAGAGGAAATAGCCTTCAAAATACCCTCTTTTTTGCTCAAGTCTACTGATAAGTCCTTCTCAGATGCATCTAATAAATACTTAGAAAACTCATCTTTCGCAAAAATATTTAAAGTATCTAAAAGCTGAAAATAAATTTTGCCAATTTCCTGAAAAACCAAATTATTCAGATAATTAGACTGACAAAAGAACTCTTTTTCCGACTCTGATTCAATCTCTTGCAATCGATTCCATACTACTAAAAACACAATTAAGTCAGACGCAAACTCAGAATTTCCTTGTCGGTAATTTTTATTTAATACTCTTTTTGTAATAATACGACGCCCCTTGCGCATTTTAAGCACTTTATATTTCGGCCCACTACTCCCACCCACAACCATTCTCTGAAAACGACGCTTTGCACTGTCTGCCTCCTTTTCCTCATCACTTGGACGTAAAAAAGGATCTTTAACCGAAAGAGAGGAAGCAATAATCGCGACTTCTCGTACACAACCATATTTTTCAGCCGCCAAAAGCATAGCCGAGATCCGCGGTTCCAAAGGCAAGTGAGCCATACGCACTCCAAGAGGGGTCAAATTTTGGTCAGAATCTAAAGCATTAAGCTCAATCAAATTAGCAATTGCATTTCTAAAGGCTTTTGGCTCAGGAGAATCAATAAACTTAAATGCAGTTAAATTTTTTATTCCAATTAAAAGCATATGTAATACCACCGCCGACAAATCAGATCGCTGAATTTCAGGCTTGGTGTATTTTTCACGAGAGTTAAAATCATCTTCTTCAAACAAACGAATACAATGCCCTGCTTCCATCCGCCCCGCACGCCCCGCCCTTTGTATAGCCGAAGCCTGAGAAACAGGTTTTACTTCCAAGCTCCCAATTCCAGTTCTAAAATTAAAATCCGTTATCCGCGCTACGCCAGAATCAATCACATACTTCACTCCAGGAACCGTCAAAGATGTCTCAGCAATATTAGTAGCAACTACCACTTTCGTTTTGCCAGGAAAATCAGAATAAATCAGCTCCTGATCATCCATCGAAAGACGAGAATAAAGAGGCAAACATTGCACACCAGCATCCCCCAACAACTCAATTTCATTAATTGTACGTGAGATTTCCGCTACACCAGGCATAAAAATAAGCACATCTCCTTTATCTGGGCCATTTGCCATCCCCCGAACTAACTCTGCAATTTTTCTGAAATGATCCTCCCCTTCTCGCATCGAATTATATGTAATATCCACAGGGTATAGGCGTCCAGACACATTGATCACTGGAACAGGCAACTGCTGCCCCTGTTCATTAACATTCAAGTCCTGGAAAAAATCCGCAAATTTCTGAGCATCAAAAGTCGCTGAAGTAACAACTATTTTTAAGCGTGGAACGGAGGCCTCCTCTCTTTTAAATTGAATATCCTTCAACAATCCCATCAAAAAGTCGATATTCAAATTCCGTTCATGGGCCTCATCAACCAAAATAGCATCATATTTTGAAAGCATTCCATCCCCTTTCATTTCTTGCAATAAAATTCCATCAGTACATAGTGTGATCACAGTTCCCTCAGAAGAAGTATCATCAAACCGAATCTTATACCCAACCTCCTTCCCCAATTCCACCCCCATTTCATGTGCAATCCAAGAAGAGAGCGAAACAGCAGCAATTCGCCGAGGCTGTGTACATGCAATTTTAAACTCACTAAAAACAGGATCAGTTTTTTGGGCTTCAGATAATGCCTCTATAATCATTTTTGGTATTTGTGTGGACTTCCCTGACCCAGTCTCCCCCATCACAACCACAACCTGATTCTCTTCGATTGCCTTTACAATTTCACTTTTATGTGACGTAATAGGCAGAATTTCGGGATAGTTTAAGCGCATCAATTTGTCTTATCTACTATATTCATTCTATATTACTAAAAGTAAATTCACCAGAAATAAACCTATGTCAAAACAAATAACACAATTTTTAGAAAACCACAGCTTCTTCAATTATCTAGAGCATAAAGAATATGTCGGTACGCTCAATCAACAAATAATCAGCGCACTTAGTAAGTATAACGAAACTCAAATCCACTGTCCCAAAAAATGGGAAGACATTCAAAAAGTACAACTCAATAAAGATTTTATTGCCATGGATCTGGGCGGAACAAATTTAAAAATCTATCTATGCCACCCTGGAAAAGACAAAACAACAGCTATAGAACATGATAAAATTGATTTTTACCAAAACAAAATATATACCCCTGAAATTCTCTTCGCAGACCTAAAAAAACACCTAGATAGTCTATTCAAAAAAGACGAAACTCCCCCAAACACACTAGTCTTCTCTTTCGCCAATGCCCTTGCCCCATATATACGCAAAAAAAACAGATTAGACGGTAAGATTCTATTTTGGGGAAAAAACCACAGTGAAAAAGGACTAATTGGCATTCACCTTGGAGAGGAATTCGAAAAATATCTACACAAAAACGGTTACCCTGAAATTAAGGTACACGTCGCCAACGACAGCTGCATTGCTCTGTTATCCACACACTTAACTCAAAAACTAGCCACATCCACTATCTTCAATCTAATAGTAGGAACCGGCACCAATATATGCGTAGGATACAATCATAAAAGCAGCTTTAAATTAACAAATTTGGAATTTGGCAACTTTGATTTTATTCCATATAGCACTTTTGACAACGAAATAAATCATCAAAGCGCTACTCCAAACAAATTCCGAACAGAAAAACTATTTGCAGGAACCTGGCAAAACAAACTATTCAACTTAATAGTACAAGTCGCTATCAAAGAAGGAGTTATAGAGAAACCAGCCAATTTAAAGGATTTACAGGGAATGAGCTCTCTTGAATTAGAAGAGACCTTTTCAGACAAAAGAATTACTAAACGAGACAAAATACTATTACCCATATGGGATGCCATCGCAGATAGAGGAAGTTTCATTTGTGCTCTAACAATAACGCAATTAATGAACTATCTTGCACAAAATGGCTTCACTGATAAGGGCATTACTATCCTAGAAGTAGGTGCCATCTTAGAGAACAGTATCAAATTCCGTAAAGGTTTCGAAAAGACATTACAAACATTGATTTCGGAAAACCTCCATACAGAATCAATTAAAATAGAAAAATACCTTACCCCAGAGCCAACCATAGACGGCTGTGCCACTCTTTTAAAGTTATACAAATAGAAACAAGAGTTCACTTATAAAAAGCCACCTTTTATGTTATAATTAACAGATAAATCATTATGACTAAGCCAAACAAAGACGATTTAACTCTCAAAGACCGGCAAATCTTAGAAAAGGTAGGGTATAAAACTCTACATAACACAAAAAAAAAGAGTTTAATCAAGAAAAAACGTGAAGCATTCAAAAACAAAATGAAACTAACATGACCTCTCCTGACGAAAAAAAAGAAGCCGTAAATACTGGAGAACAAAAAGCTCCAGAGAGTTCAGATAAAGCAAAAAAAGCAGCAGAAGAAAAACCACAAAGTATTGGCGAAAAAGTAGAACAACTTCCAGATGAAGACAAGCCAGGCTTTGCAAAGGATTATAGTAATGAGGTACAAGATCCAGAGATATGGAACAATTTAAGTGATGCCTGCAAACGAAGACTCAGACCACCAGATGGAAAAGGAGATTTTAATACTGGAAAAGCTTTGGCATGTCTGGGAGGAAAAAAAACACGGGAAGCATATAAAAAAGCAAACGTAATTTCCGAAGATGGCATGCTCAAACCACCTGAAGAAGAAACAGACGATGAAAATACAGACACAAACATGGACATTCCTGAGAGACAACCAGGTAGTAAAACTGGCAGTCAGCTTCTGAAAGAATGGGGAGGCACCAAGGGTCTCAACCGAGACATGAATGAAGTAGTAACAGTAAATGGCAAGAAAATGACCATGCAAGAGTTTCTAGTACAACAAATCGTTAAAGAAATTAAAAATGGAAATGTTCCAGACTCCAGTCGATCAATGAGAACAATTACTATGAAGGGAGCAGATGGAACCAAAATCTCTTTCAGGACATCAAACAACTTTTTAGCTGTTGGTTCAAATGATGACAATTTTCCAATAGCTATGTCAGGACCTATGGGACAGGAAATTATGAAACAACTTAATGGTACTTTACTTACAGTATCAATGGCAAAGACTAGAGACTCACAAGCAGATGTCACACTTACTACCGGTGGAGAAACACCTACTAAAGCATCATTAAAGACAATGGCACAATTAGGACATATGGAGAGACATAATAATAGAGTTGCAAGAGCAATTGAGGTACAACGCAACAAGATCAACGCAGAACGGCAAGGTAAAGGGCTGCCCGCCCTATCAAAGGCAGAATTTAGCAAAACCCACCTTATAAGTGGTCACAAAAAATATGTTTGTTTAGGTCAAAGAGCTAATTCTGGCCCCATACTAATTATGGGATTTGCAAAAACGCATAAAGGAACTGTCCGACCTGGTCAAGACTACATCCAATCTGGTCAATATTGTCACACAGGACTTGGACCAACAGAATCCGATGGACAACGGAAAGTAGGTACCCATGGAGATTATTCCCAGGCATCTCCTTTGACTGACAACCAAGTCACCATAGTAGACAGCAAAGGAAAGTCTCAAACAATGCCCCTAGCCAAGGCTCTTCAAATCCCTGAATATGCAAAAATCCTCAATGCCTCAGAGGTCAGCAGAACAAATGACGGTACTTTCGATCCCAAAAAAAATTACGGCAGAATGTCATTTGCAGATTATCAAAAGGCAAACGCTGGCAAAAGAACAACTCGTGCGGGACAATACTCTTAATTCTTCCTATTTTCTTCCAAATTCCATCAATTTGCCGATTCACTCCATAAAGTGTAAACTCTACGGGCAAATATTTTATAATAAATTAAACATGAAAGCCCTTCAAAAACTGTTGGGAGGCGTGCTTATCCTAAACATGCTTCTGGGATCAGTTGCATTCGCAGCCACCGCTCCAGCATCTTTGGCTTTACCAAACAGTTTCGTATACATGGAACTGGATACCACCAAAGAAAATCCATTGGAACAACATTTCAAGGTATTACTGGACAGACTAATCGCAGAAGACGTTGATAACAGCCAAACACTTGAGGCAATATCACAAAACATTGATAACACTCAGATTGGTTTCAGCACAACTTTCCACAAATCAGACCTCGACACATTATTCCTACTATCAATAACGATGCCAGAAAGCGATTTCCAAGCAATTGTTGACAGTTTGGAAGGTGGAGACTTAACCAAAAATGACGTTGGAAAAGATAGAATAATATACTTAACAGATGGAGACTTCTATTTCAGCTACAAAGACGGAAACCTTCTTGCAGCAAGTAGAGAAGGACTAATCTCTGACTTACTCAATCAAACTGCTCCTGACTCAATATCAAAACATCCAGATTTCCAATACCTAACTTCCAAAAGCAGTCCAGAAAGCTTCCTCAAATTCTTCATCAATTTTGAAAACATACCAGACATGGATGCTACAGAAATGATGATCGGCGACACAACAATAGTCGACCTAGTGAAATCAGAAGGTTTCTCACTTACACAAACTGCCAATGGCTTCACAGGACTTGTCACAGTCGCTCCAGGAACAGAATTCCCACTTCAGTCAGATAAATACTCCTTCACTCCAGACCTCTACAAAAAAACAAGCGCAAAGAACATCCTATTATATAGTGAATCATTCAAATGGGCTGAAAACTTAAAAGATTCCCTCACACTCTTAATGAGCATGCAAGACTCAGATATGGACGTAGATGCCGCAGAGATCTTTCAAGAAATTGCTGATAGCATTGTAGAAGTAAGTGGATTAGACCCAGAAACAGACATGGCTCCATTATTCCAAAATAGATCTTCCTTTGCCGTACACACTGAAACAGATCAACAATATTTTCCTACATTTACGATAGTCTCAGAAGTTGATGGGCAAGAAAGCCTTGCTAATGCATCCTTGGACAAATTACATGCACATGTCTTAAATAGTGTCGCAGAAGGATTTGATGCAGCATATGAAAGAGAATTAGAATGGCGTGTTGATATGGAAGAATGGTATGCAGATTCACCAGATCTTATGCCAACACCACTACCAGACAAAGAAGAAGCACGTAAACACTTCTACACAGAATCAAGTGCAACAGTTGATGGAATTACATACAATCAGATAACAATAAACACTGATGCAAGCCCATATTCATACTTCAACAACTACGAACTGGAAATAACACCCGACCCCCTTGCCACATGGGTATTATCCACCGCAGTCACTTCAGACGGACTAATGATAATTACATCCAAAAAAGATTTAAGTTCGGTAATTGCAACAGACGGAGGTTTATCTAATGATAGTGAATGGGCCAGTAACTTCCAATCCAAGTCAGCTATTGAAGTTAGCTACATTAATATATCAACTCTTAGCGAATATATTGCATATTTAGGTAATCTTTCAGGAGGAGATGTGTTCGAAATAACTGAAATACTAGATTTTCTAAGCGCATTTAAGAGCATATATGGCCACAGCACATTTGCAGATGGTTATTTTGCAGGAGAGTTTAAGTTAAACATGGACATGACCAAGCTTGAACAAATACAAGAAGGTCTAGGAGCTTTCATAGACAGTCTATCAGAACGCACGCTTGGCACAGACAATAACTTTGCTTACGAAGAACTTAAGTTTTTGTCACAGGAAAACCGTTTCTGGGATGTAGACAACGACACCTGGTTTGCAGAACATGTAGAGAAAATGGACAGAATGAATATAATGAGTGGCTATAACAACAACGAATTCCGTCCTGGACAAAACATTACAAGAGCAGAATTCATTAAAAGCGTCATGGCAACCTGGGAACAACTCGGCTACACCTTATTAACCGACACAGGAAGTCCGTTCTCTGATGTTCCCTCATATCGATGGTATACGCCTTATGTAAATACAGCTCACCAACTCGGACTTGTTGAGGGGTATGAAGACGGTACATTCCGCCCAGACCAACCAATCACAAGAGCTGAAGCAGCAGTAATTATTGCAAACTTACTAGATGATCTATTAGTTTCAACTGGAAGTCCTAGAGTAATGCAATTCAATGACGTGCAAACAGAAGATTGGTTCAAAGATGAAGTTCAAAAGGCTTTCAATGCTGATCTAGTCACCGGAAAAAACAATTTCACATTCGCACCTCATGACAACCTAACAAGAGCAGAAACCGCCACACTACTAAGTAGACTTATCGAATACTACTATAATAGCTAAATAGCGACTCTCTTCAAAAGGACTGGCTTACAAAGCCAGTCCTTTTTATTTTAATTCAATTTTTCTTAAACCCCTATTGCTCAAAACCTTCGCTCCCATCACCCCAACAAAACAATTCCAATCTCAGTCAAATTTCACAAAAACTTTATTAGTTATCAAACCAACAATATGTTAACAATATATATAGTAACGAAATATCTGAATGGAAAACATATACATTTCCCTGGACCTGGAAACAACCGGTTTCGACCCTGTCGGTGATCAAGTACTAGAAGTCGCTGCTATAAAGTTCCAAGGGAACAAAATCTTAGAAACATTTGAAACACTAATCAATCCTGGAATAGAAATTCCGGCGATGGTTACCCATATTACAGGAATTACAGAAGAAACAGTAGCCGACGCTCCATCTTTTGAAAGCATCTCAGACAATCTGGCCAAGTTTCTCGGCAATTTTCCAATTGTGGGACATAACATAGAGTTTGACCTAACTTTCCTTGAGGCTAAAGGTATCCCCATTCTCAATTCACAGCTTGACACACTCAAACTATCTAGCATTTTAATTCACGACCTCCCCTCATATAGTCTAGACACAATCAGCCGTCTTCTAAAAATCGAGCACAAAAACAAGCACCGAGCGTATTCTGACGCCTTCGTATGCTTTAAACTCATACAAATTTTAAAAAAGAAAATCGCAGAGCTTCCACCAAAAACGCTAGAACAAATAAAAGAAATAGTACCCAGAGCAAATTGGGATCTGGGAGAGATATTCCTTCAATCAAAGAGCAACACAACTCCAAAAAAGACAGTAAAAAAGAAAAAAAAGAAATCCCATACCACCAATCTTGGAAAACAATTAAAAAACGATAGTGAGTTGATAGATTTACTTGGAGAAAAAAGCCCACTACAAAACATAATCAAGAATTATGAACATCGTCCAGGTCAACAAACATTACTTCAAAAAATTCTAGACGCAGTCCACCACCGCTATCATTTAATTGCTGAAGCAGGGACCGGGACAGGGAAAACAATGGCTTACCTGCTTGCTGCAGCTCACATCAAACACTCTCAGCACAAAAAAGTAATCATATCTACCTATACTAATAATTTACAAGACCAAATTGTAAATAAAGACTTCCCCTTGATAAAACATCTGTTTCCCGACCTAAAAATTGCAGTTTTAAAAGGCAGAAAAAAATACTTTGACCAAGAAAGATTCAAAGCATTAACCAATAAACATCATTTGGAAGAACATCAGCTAACAACCATAATAAAAGTCTTAATTTGGCTCGAACAAACAGAAACAGGTGACCTAGATGAGATCAATCTTCAAAACAAAGAAATACTTCTCTATGACGAGATCTGCTCTAATCCAGATGACAAACGAAAAAACAAGAATCGTACAACTGAAAGCTATTTAGAGAAAGCCCGCAAAAAAGCTGACACAGCAGACATCGTGGTAGTCAATCACGCACTATTAATCCAAGACCATCTCAACGAAAGTAGCATTTTGCCAAACGCAGAAATATTAGTAGTCGACGAAGCACACCATTTGGAAAAAACGCTCACCGACGCTTTAACCACGCAGTTTAGTCACAATCGCACCTACCGCCTTTGGGAAAAACTCATAGAGCACCTACACCACCCAGATTCCAAAAAAGTAGCATCCGATCCAGACTGGGAACTTCACATTGAAAATACAAAGAAACTCCGACTTTCCTATCTATCCATAAGTGAAAATATCTTCGATGGCGCAAGACTAGTTATCGAAAAATATGCATACAATCCAGACATACCAAGCATTCGCCTTGGTATCAGCCAACAAGTGACAGCAGATGAACAATGGCATAAAATTCTTTCTAATATCAAAGACACCGAAAAACTAAATACAGAGCTACTTAAGCTGGATAAAGAAATCCGACAGATATTAGAACAATACGATGAAATAGACAGCAGTATCCTCCCAATTTTAAGAGATCTAAAAGCGCTACACCGGGGCCTTATCGAATTAACAAATGACTCAGACAACAAAATTATTTGGCTAAGCAGACACTTCGACGACAGCATTCATCTGGCCTACGCCCCTCTCACTGTAAAAGACGTTTTCGGAGAAGAGATTTTTTCCCCATTTGACTCAGTTATACTCACCTCTGCAACACTTTCCACCTACGGAAATTTCAATTATATCCGCAGCGAACTCGGCCTAGACGAAAATTTCGAAGAACTCAAAATTCCAAGCCATTTCAGCTATCCAGACCAAGTAAAAATAATCATCCCAGAAGACCTCCCAGAACCAAAAGAACCAGAATATCTGGAACAGTGCAAAGAAGTAATAGAATCCGTAATCAACAAAAACGGCGGCCGCACTATGGTTCTATTCACAGCCAAAAAAGACTTAGCCCGAGTATTTCATGACATTGCCCCCAAATTAAAAACCCGGGGAATAAGCTTACTAGGTCAAAATCTTTCCGGAGGAAGAGGCAAAATTCTCTCTCACTTCCAAGACGAACCAGAAAAAAGCGCCATTCTGGGAACAAATAGCTTCTGGGAAGGTGTTGATTTAACCGGCTCTGCGCTAACATGCGTCATGATTCAAAAACTCCCCTTTGATCCACCAGACGACCCAATCATCAGAGGAAGATCCTCACAATTCAACAGACCGTTCGAAGAATATTCCCTCCCCAGAGCCATCTTACGTTTTAAACAAGGATTTGGCAGACTAATCAGATCATCCCATGACACAGGCGCAGTCATCATTCTAGACTCCAGACTAGTACACAAAAGCTATGGGAAAGCCTTTATTGCTTCCTTACCAGAAGGAATCAAAATTCATCAATGCACACGAAATGAGGTAGCAAATTATCTTTAAACATGAAAGAAAGAATAGAAGTCGATGTCCCCTACAACAAAAAATGCGAAACAACAGATGAATTCCCTCGTCATTTTGAACAATTTGAAACATTGGTAAGAGTACTAGAAAGCCATGGCATAATTGTCATTCCCCGTGGACTCGTATTTGAGGGGAATAACATCCTTGAAGTGATTCAAAACATGGCAAAACAAATTGAAAAGTTAATTGGACCAGCAGAAGTAATTCAAAAAAGAAGAATAGTACCAAGCTTTGGTGATGGAGGGGTAAGTGTGTTTATTAACGCACTTCTTGAAATTTTAATGGGACAGGAAATGAAACATGCCCTACTCCCCCATAAAGGAGGAACTATGTGCAACCTATCCAATGCCCTCGGGCTAACAAATGCAGAAATCATTGCAGGAATTATCCGTAAAGAAATCCAACACGCAATTAGAGAATTACGCATCAGAGAAGCAGACATTACTACTTTTGATAAAGACAAAAACATAAAAATGGACATAACCGTCCCATGGCTTAATTCAGCAGGATTTGAAATAGCTGGCGAATGGCTAAAAAAATGGAACGAAAAGCCTAAATCCAATCGCCCCCTTTGGAATCTAGGACTGCTCATCAGTGAAGTTGCAGAAGAAGGGCGAACCAAAACAAACATTAATGGTCACTCAAAGATTTTCCGAGGACAATCAGTAACGACACTACCAAATCTGGGCCCCTTCAAATTACCCCAAGAATCCTTCTCACATATGGAAACAGATGAATTCGCAATACAAACGTTCCATGCAACAGATAAAAAAGATTTTTTTCGGCAAATGGTCACATACTTGGTAGCAGGAGCGAACCCTACTTTATGCCAATGGTTGTGGGACAATATCCCCACCAAACATGAAACCAGTACATTTTCAGATTTCTGGCAAATCCTATCCGATATAAAACCAGAGACAAAGTCACAACGCGAATTCAAGGTTGATCACACTTTCCCCGACATACACCTTGACGGGACTGATTTTCCATTAAAACTTGAAAAAGATGAAACTGCCACAATTCTACTCAAGTCCACAAAGAAATCCATGCGTGTAGGACAGGCGAAGAACAACAACTCGACACCCTTCACTTAAACCCCGAAAAATGCTATAATATCCTGATATTTAGCAATTTTTCACCATGTCAAAAAACAAAATCTTACTTGGGTTACTAGGAATTACAATGATTGGCGCTGTAGGAGCTTTCATTTATCTAGGAGGCACAGGAAATCTCCTACAAGGAGCTCTATATAACCTTCGCCCAATCTACACGGAATGCAAAATAGAAGGAACAGAGTTTAACAGCACAAATAAAGACGACTGTGAAAATTTTCACAAAAAATTTCAAGAAGGAGCTTTTCCAGACGGAGAATATACAATTTCCGCCAAATACGAGGACAAGAGACTAAAAGAAAATATCATTCCAGTAGTAATCGAGGGAACAAACCTTAGTTGTCCATTCACAGAAAAAGGATACATTCCAAAAATTGAAGTATACAATCCAAAATCCCCTCTTTCTAGTGAGACACTCAAAGAAGGACAACAAGATGTCCCTGTAGGAGATAACGGACTCATCGCCCAAATCAATTATAACAAAGACGGACAAAAATCTTTCTATGACACTAATATTTGTGAAGCAGCTTTTCTTGCAACAATACTGGAGGAGGAAGAAGAACTAGGAACAGCAAAATTAGACCACAACGGTTTTATTAATAGCCGTGAATTAGTAAATGAAGTATTAATTGCAAATTCCCCATACTATTCTCCAGCTCAAGACTTAATCTCCAAAAGCTTTTCACCAGGCAATGTTTTCGTGAAGCTAAACTCAATGCCTGACATCACATTCAAATTCGAAATTCCATGTTCTCACAAATATCCTGAAGTAAAAATTCCATCAATAGAAACCGACCAAGATACAAACATAAACTTCAATGGACTTACAGAAAAATATCTAAAAACCTGTGGTTCCAAACTATATTTGAGTTTCCAAAACACAGACCAGAAAGATGATATCCAAGTCATTAATAATCTAACACTAATAGACGAAAAAACTCTGCCAACCTATCAAATCAAGCTTAGAGACTTAGCAAGAGTTGCAAAAACAGGTGCTGAATTTCCAATTACATATCAAGTTAGCCTGCACCTTCGCGACAGATCTGACGCAAAAGATATCGTAACCCTGGGACATGGAGTTCTTACAGTAACTGGATATACACCAGGAGAAAAAGTAAAAACAAGCACGTCAACAGGAACAAGTAGCACAGAAACAACTCCAGAACGTCCAACAGAAGAAATTGCAACAGAGGAAAGAGTTAAAGTTCGAAACAATAGCAATACACGATTAATTGAAAAGACATCAACCACAGAAGAACGCATTTTAACCGAGGAAGGTACTGAACCAACTAGTGACGATATAAACCCGCTTACAGGATCACCAAATGGCACTGAAGAAGGTACTGAACCACCTAGTGATGACATAAACCCACTTACAGGATCACCAAATGACACCGAAGAAGGTACCGAACCAACTAGTGATAACATAAACCCGCTTACAGGATCACCAAATGGCACTGAAGAAGGTACTGAACCACCTAGTGATGACATAAACCCACTTACAGGATCACCAAATGATACTGACGAAAGTACCGAACCAACTAGTGATGACATAAACCCGCTTACAGGATCACCAAATGATACTGACGAAAGTACCGAACCACCAAGCGAAGAAGATGTTCCAACAAACCCCAACCTTCCTTTTCTAGATGACCCAACCAATGGCACTGAAGAAGATATCTCTGACAGGACTTCACCAAACGATATAGTGTAAGTAAGCAAAACAACTACAAGCATCCAAGATGCTAAAAAACGCAAACAGATGAAATTTGCAATGATAGACTAAGTCATCTAAAATTGGCTCAGCAAATTTTCTTTTGGTTTAATATTAATATAAATAGTTAAAATGGAACTTCTAATAGTCTTAGGCGTAGTCGTAGTCATTGGATTCGCCGTTGTTGGTGTCTACAATTCATTAATTCAACTTAAAAACAAAGTCGACGAAGGCTGGGCCGATATTGAAACGCAATTAAAGAGAAGATATGACCTAATCCCAAACATGGTTGAGACAGTAAAAGGATATGCCAAACACGAAAGTAAAACTTTTGAGGCCGTCACACAAGCCCGAAACATGGCAATGAGCGCAAAAACCCCAGAGGACAAGATGCAAGCTGAGAATGCTTTAACAGGAACATTGAAAACCTTGTTTGCAGTAGCAGAAAGCTACCCAGATTTGAAAGCCAATCAGAACTTCATGGAATTACAATCAACATTAAAAGAAATCGAAGAAAAGCTACAATTATCCCGCCGTTACTACAATGCGACAGTCAGAGATTTCAATACCAAGGTAGAAATTTTCCCAAACAATATTGTTGCTGGAATCTTCCATTTTGGAAGACGAGACTTCTTTGAAATTGAAAATGCAGAAGAAAGAGAAAACATAAAAGTATCTTTCGATGACAGCAAGCCAAAAGACGCAAAATAAGTATTTCTTATGCTTAAAAGTCCCTTCAAAAAGATTTTCCTGGTACTAGCAATCTTTGCTATTCCACTCTGTACTGCTGCCCAGGACTACGAAGAAATCAACTTCCAAAAATACAATCTGTACAACTGGGGCATTCAAAACTTTCATTCAGACATAGAAATCCATCAGAACAGCTCATTCACCGTTACAGAAACAATCCAAGCAGATTTCACCGACGCTCTCTCCAGACACGGAATCATTCGCTATATTCCCATACAATATCAGGATAAATATAAACAAAACCTGAGTCTACGTTTTTCTTTGCTAAGTGTTGAAGATGCCACAGGGCAAGAATATGAGACATCAGTGAACTATCCCGGCAAGGATGTTAGCTTACGTATTGGTTCCGCAAACACTTATGTAGATGGAGAAATCAAAACCTATGTAATCAAATACAAATTAGAAAGAGGAGTCAACCGCTTTGACGATCACGACGAATTATTCTGGAATGTCACAGGAAATGGGTGGGACACAGCCATCTCCAATGCTTCAGCCACTGTCCACCTCCCCAGCGAAGTAGACTCCGATCTATTAAAAGCAATCTGCTACACTGGCTACGGCTACAGCACCGAATCCGATTGCCAAGCCATTGTAAAAGATGGAAAAACACTAGAATTTGCTACTAATAATCTACTCCCAGCAAATGCTGGTTTAACATTCGCAGTTGCTTTCCCCAAAAAAGTAGTCAGTTATCCTTCTATACTCACATATTTAAACTGGTTTTTTGTAGACAATTGGGGATATCTATTACCGCTGTTAGTCCTCATTTACCTATTATATCAATGGAATAAACATGGGCGCGATCCCGAAGCCCTACATTCCACAGTAATGCCAGAATATGAGCCACCAGACAATCTGCGTCCTGCAGAAATAGGAACTCTCATCGATGATAGTGTCGACATGCACGATATAACAAGCACCATTATCGATCTTGCCACTCGAGGATATTTAAATATCATCGAGAAAAAAGAGAAAAAAGCACTGTGGGGAGAAAACACTACCTATTCACTAGAAAAAATCACCCCCAAAGACAAAAAAGAACAATTACAAGGCTTTGAACAAAAAATTTACGATGCTATTTTTGGAACAAAGAATAAAATCGAATTAGAAGATCTCAAATATAAATTCTACAAAGAAATTCCAAAAATCAAAACAAGTCTTTACGAAACTTTAGTAGAAAAAAAGTACTATGCCGCAAATCCTGAAAAAGCTCGGGATTCATACATAGGACTAGGAGGAGGATTATTCTTCATTAGCTTCTTCTTTTTAGGCTTCCTGATTGATATCAATGTGCCGTTATTCTTAGGATTAATTCTCTCCAGCGGACTAATCTTTGCCTTTGGATTTATTATGCCCAAAAAGACACAACTAGGGGCCGACACCAGAATTCACATATTAGGTCTTGAAGAATTCATTAAAACTGCCGAAAAGGATCGAATGAAATTCTATGAAGATCAAAACATATTTGAAAAATTACTACCTTATGCAATTGCCCTCGGAATTGCGGACAAGTGGGCAAAAGCTTGTGAAGGACTAGCCAAAGGCTCTCCTGATTGGTATCAGAGCGGCGATCCAAATTTCGCCAACAACTTCAATACTTTTTATTTTCTCAACAGTCTAAACAATTTCAACTCAAGCATGTCTTCTAATATGGCAGCCTCTCCAAGAAGTAGCGCTTCTAGCGGAAGTAGTGGATTCAGTAGTGGAGGTGGTTTCAGTGGAGGAGGGTTTGGAGGTGGCGGAGGTAGCAGTTGGTAAAAACTACGATATGTCTTTCAATTGGCATCTCCGAGCATCTTGAATAGCTTGTTTTGTAAGTTCCTCCCGTTTTTTCCAACCTGCAAACAACTCTTCCATTCTTTCAAATTCAGCCCAATGTATTGTATTAGTAACAAATAATTGAACCCTCATCAAAAGCTCAACTTCATCAATTAAGTCATTTTTCAACAATACTTCAACCATATCCAAGATCTGATAAGGCAAAACATTCATCAAATCAATCATTGAAACTTTCTCTCCCCCGCGCTCTCTAACCAGACCATCCATCAATTTTAGTTTTTCTCTGGCCACATTCACAGAAATTTCCAGCCACTTCTTTTTTTGCCTGTTAAAACACACCTCAACCTCGTGCACAATTCTACTATCATCTGCCAAAGCAGAAAGCACATCATCAGTAGCCGCAACAGCAACTTGATGATAATGAGGATAAATAAATCTTTCATCTAATTGAGCCTCTATTTTATCAGGAGAGTCAGCCACACCTTCATTCATCAAACTCGTTCTCATTGTTTGAAGAGCCAAAGTAGCTTGATAAACAGAAATACTTGCTTTCTGCACCATCTCAACATTCACATCCACTGCACTCCCAAATAATTGCAAAGAACGTTTAAGAGTGTTCAATGTGTTCATCATCTCTTCCAAACCTTCCCCAATACGAATATATAAATTGAACATTACCTCAAGGGACAAAGGCAAAGTTGGCAACATCCTATCAATTTTAAAAGACTCATCATCCCCCAAAGGAACATGACAAGCAGCCCATCCCCCTAAATCCTTTTCCAATTGTTCAATAAGACCTATGGCCGTCACTCTCAAATGATTACCATTATCAGTTTTCAAAGACACATCCAATTGAGACTCCAACCTTTCAACTAAATCCACTTCTTTCTCTGCCAACAAAGCATTTTGCTTTGTTCCTTTTGCCAAATACCGCTCTGAGTCAGGTCCAAATCGAGAAGCATCCAATTCTTTTACTCTCCATACTAAAACGGTGAGATAACTAAATGGATTATGAACAAGCTCCAAAAAATGTTGAAATGCTCTATGCGCTTGGAGACGCCCTGTCACATCAATTAATTGATCCATTTGAGGGCCAGAAAGCTCCCTCTCACCAGAAAGCAAAGAATTATACGAAGCTAACACTTTACCTTTCCCTCCTTCTAAAACACTTAATGAGCTATGCATTTTCATCACCAAATATTACAAGGAGACATTAGAACATATCTACGAGGCGTTTGCAACCCCCCCTCACAAAACTTACTGAAAATCACAATTATTTATAGTTTATCTTTCAATTCATCAATTTCGTCACGTAACTCCGCCGCTTTCTCAAACTCCAAATTAAGCGAGGCCATTTCCATTTGATCCTCCAATTCTTTAATAAAGCGAGCCATTTCTTCCCTGGGAATCTTCTTGTGGTCAATCCGTCGCCTTTTTTCGGCTTCATTTTTCTTACTGCCAGCCATAGCAATATCTTTAACCGCACGAATAATGGTTTCAGGAGTTATCCCATGTTTTACATTATATTTTTGTTGAATTTCACGCCGCCTTTCAGTTTCTTCAAGTGCACCTTTCATTGAATCAGTAATACGATCAGCGTACATAATCACAGTTCCCTTCACATTTCGAGCACATCGCCCAATAGTTTGGATAAGAGCACTCTTGGAACGTAGAAATCCTTCTTTATCAGCATCCAGGATTCCAATAAACGACACCTCAGGTAAATCCAACCCCTCACGTAGCAAATTAATCCCAACCAACACGTCAAATTTCCCCAAACGCAAATCGCGCAAAATCTCTATTCTCTCAAATGTATCAATATCAGAATGCAAATATTTAACCCTTATCCCCGCATCAGTCAAAAAATCCGTTAAATCCTCCGCCGAACGCTTTGTGAGAGTAGTAATCAAAACCCTTTCTTTTACAGCAATTCGCTCATGAATCTCATTTAACAAATCATCAATTTGCCCCTTACGCGGTCGTACCTCAAGCACCGGATCCAAAAGACCAGTTGGTCGAATAATCTGCTCGACTATGCGCCCTTCACAGTTCGCAAACTCATATTTAGCAGGAGTTGCAGAAACATATACACACTGCCCAACCGCTTTTTCAAATTCTTCAAACTTAAGCGGACGATTATCATGTGAAGATTTCAAACGGAAACCAAAATTAATCAAATTTTCCTTACGCGAAGCATTTCCATTATGCATCCCTCCAATTTGCGGAATAGTCATATGTGATTCATCCGCAATTAACAAAAAATCATCTGGAAAATAATCTAACAGAGTTGCTGGCGGCTGACCCGGCTCGCGGGAATTCAGGTAACGAGTATAGTTCTCAATACCTTGGCAATAACCTGTCTCACGAAGGATCTCCATATCGTATTCTGTTCGTGTTTTGATTCGTTCAGCTTCCAAGAGCCTGCCTTCCTTCAAAAATTCCTCACGTCTGATGACCATTTCTGCCAAAATCTTCGACACAGCTTTTTCAATTTTCTCCTTTGACGTAATGTCATGCTTTGCAGGAAATATTTTTACCGATTCAAGCTCTGCATATTCCTCTCCGGTAAAAGAGTCTGCTTCTGTGATTCGCTCGATTTCATCACCAAAAAATTCAATTCTAAAAATATTGTCGCGATCAGGAGGAAAAATCTCTAAAGTATCTCCCAAAACATGAAACATCCCCTGCTTAAATTCCATATGAGAGCGATTATATTGAATATCAGTCAGATGACGTAACAACTTATCACGTTTACGCTCTTCCCCAACCTTAAGTTCAATAGCAAATGCCAAATAATCCTCCACAGACCCCAGTCCATAAATACAACTTACAGAAGACACAATTAAAACATCACGTCGACTAAGCAAATTCACGGTTGCAGCATGACGAAACTTTGCGATTTCTTCATTTATGGAAGCATCTTTTTCTATATACGTATCAGTAGCCGCCATATATGCCTCCGGTTGATAGTAATCGTAATAAGAAACAAAATAACTTACGGCATTATCTGGAAAAAAATCCTGGAACTCACTACAAAGCTGAGCCGCCAAAGTTTTATTATGTGCCATCACCAATGTTGGCCGCTGAATTTGCTGAATAACACTCGCCATTGTAAAAGTCTTCCCGGTTCCGGTAGCACCAAGAAGAGTTTGATGCTTATGACCAGTTTTAATATTTTTCACAATTTGCTCAATGGCTTTGGGTTGGTCACCTTTTGGCTCATAAGGCGCCTTCAGATCAAAACCCGCAGGAGAACCAGAAGGTAAGGACATAACAAAAAATCATAAATTTACGTACAGCAGATGATATAGGATTTTCCAAAACGAAGAAAGAAGTAATGAGAATATCAAGGACACCCATTCTGTCACCCCGCACCCATACTGTCACCCCGCACTCGATGCGGGGCCCATCCTCTCCCTCTGTCACCCCGGACTTGATCCGGGGTCCATGGTTCAGAAAAGAAACAAAGTAAATGGATCCCGGATCAAGTCCGGGATGACATTATTTAGTCCCTATACATCTCCACAAATCTGCTCAATATTTGTGCTGGAACCGTGATTGTCTCTTTCTTAACTTCCTCAATCAATTTTTCAGCATCTTCTGGAGGAAAATATCCAGCGTGTTTATAAATATTTATCCTAAGAATTATACCATCCACGTCCAATTCTGGATGAAATTGTGAAGCATAAACATTATTTTTGATACGAACTATCTGATTAGGGCAAATCTCTGACTTCGCCAATAAAACAGCATGCTCCGGTATCACATCACAAGCCTCTTTATGACCACCCAAAGCACGAAAATTCTTTGGCAGGCCCTTAAGCAAGGAATCTTTTGCCCCTTCCTCAGTAATTTCAATCGGAATTGCTCCAACATCCTCTGAATAATTTTCTTTTGAGATTTTCCCCTTCTGATGATTAATCAAAGCACCAATTCCATAACAAATTCCCAAAAAAGGAAAATCTTTTTCAACAATTTTGTCCAAAAGCACCTCTAAATCTTTTTCATATCTAACTTGATGTTCTGGTTTTTTTTCTTGCAAGTCACTCACATTCCCAGGTCCTCCACCAATTATAATTCCAGCATAATCATCAATATTAAAAGGCGGAATCCCCTCTTTCTCCATACGAATTCTGCGTAACTCTCCTAGTTTAAACCCACCAAATTTAACAAATGACTCATATTCATTATCAGAAGCCTCATCAACCAAACGAAGTTGAAGGAGAATAAAACGTTTCATATTTATTGTGTAAGTATAAAAAATAAGTCCACAGATCAACATCCATAGACAAAAGAGATTGTAACACAATTCAAGACAGGGCAAAAGTAATATTCAACACGTGTTTTTCTTTTATTAATGGGACATACTGTCATTACCCCTTGACGAATCGTGGTTATAATGTATAACTACAACGGAGCATGCTTTTCGGTATGATCATGCCCTTTAACAACTTGATTACTTAAGTATTTGCATTGAAATTGGCAAAAAACAACCTGATTTCGATGCTTTTTGAAGATACCCACCTTTCTTATAAGCCACGTAAACCACAACCTTCAACCCGTAGTTCACCACTGAGGAGGTGATGCCTATTATATCACCCAAAACCAAAAAGACACATAGCGAGCGTCTAGCACGGCCCCCACCCAAGATTTCGTGTGGCTCATTTCGGAGCCGCACACATGACTCAAAAACTACCGGCATCGAGAGGAACCAGCAGGATGAAACGAAAAACTTTAACACAGGTATACCAGCTGTTAATTCTGGTAATGGCGATGTCCGTTGCCTTCGTGGCGTGCGAGAGCGATCCAGAGCTTCGCACATGTCCAAACCCAAACGACCCGTTCTGTCCCAAGGTGGACGGCACGGGAAACTGCGGGGGCGACACATGCGAAGCAGACGAATCGTGCGTCAACAGCCAATGCGTTCCAGGCCTGATCGAGGGATGCACGCCCTCAGCCGAGGAATGCAACGGCGAGGACGACAACTGCAACGGCATCATCGACGACAACCTGCACAACGCATGCGGCGAGTGCGGTCCCGTTGATGCCGAGGAGTGCGACGGCGAGGACAACAACTGCAACGGCACCATCGACGAAGGATGCGACTGCCAGGGCGACGCTGTTCGGCCTTGCGGTACAAACCTCGGAGAGTGCACCACTGGCACGCAATTGTGTATCGATGGACAATGGAGCCTCTGCTCTGGCGACGCGCCATCGGTAGAGTCCTGCGATGGAAAGGACAACAACTGCGACAGCTACGTCGACGAAGGGTTGCTCAATGCCTGTGGGCTCTGCGGCGTATTGCCAGCAGAGATCTGCGACGGTAACGACAACAACTGCGACGGCCATGTCGATGAGGGGTTGCTCAACGCCTGCGGTCAATGCGGGCCACCACTCGCAGAAGCATGCGACGGCAATGACAACAACTGCAACGGCACCATCGACGAAGGGTGTAGTTGCCAAGGAAGCGCCGTCCGTCCATGTGGCACCGACCAAGGAGAGTGCGACACCGGGACGCAAACATGCATCAGCGGCCAATGGGGAATGTGCACAGGCACTCCACCCACAACCGAGACCTGCGACGGAAAGGACAACAACTGCGACAGCCACGTCGACGAAGGGTTGCTCAATGCCTGTGGGCTCTGCGGCGTTCTGCCTACTGAGATCTGCGACGGCAACGACAACAACTGCGACGGCAACACCGACGAGGGGTTGCTCAATGCATGCGGCCAGTGCGGGCCACCACCCGCAGAAGCATGCGACGGCAATGACAACAACTGCAATGGCACCATCGACGAAGGGTGCGCATGCCAAGGAAGCGCTGT
>SWCD01011385.1_pt1 | contig 70260 bp, 67 predicted proteins | sample 4693011 | NCBI WGS metagenome assembly SWCD01 (sample SAMN10267278, study PRJNA491770) | bioreactor metagenome | isolation source: DHS bioreactor inoculated with marine | place: Japan: Omine Ridge, Nankai Trough
CGCACGAAAATAAATTTGTTAAATTGTTCGAAAATCAAAAATTAATGTTTATTAAAAATTATGACTGAAAAAATTGTTGAAGTTTTAGCTGAAATTTTAGAACGGTTAAAAAAGAACAGTTCACTTGAAGAAGTAAATAAAGTTCTTTCAAAAAATAAAAGATTTGATGAACAAACTTTAAGCGCCGCATTCAGTTTGGTATTTGATAAAGTATTAACTCAGCGTATAGCCGCGGGGAAAAAGAGCAATCACTCCAATAAGAGTAATTTTCGACTATTAACTGATGAAGAAAAAGAAGTAATCGGAATTGAAAATTACAACTATATTTTACATTTGTATAATGTTGGACTTTTAGATTATATAGATTTTGAAATGATTTTAGAACAAATAATGCTTTTCCCTAGCGAATCAATTACAAGAGATGATATTAATTGGACTATATTTATTTCCCTTGTGGATTTTAACGCAGATTTACTTCCCGGCAGCAGACTATTGCTCTATTCCTCCGATAACATAAACTAATTGCCGAATATTTTGGGTTGTTTAAGTAAAATGATTCATAATAACAATGGGTGGTTTCCAACCTTTAAGCGGATTATATGAGTAATAGCCAATTTAATGATCTAATAAATGAATTTTTGACTCAACTTTCCTCGGTGGAGCAGTCTAGTGAAAACACTATTATTGCATATAAAAATGATCTTTTTCAGTTTTTAGAATTTTGTGATAAAAATAACGTTAACTCTGTAAGCAATTTAAGTGAAAGGGTTATCCGAAATTATATTCTGGACCTTAACGATAAAGAGTTGAACAAAAGCAGCATTTCAAGAAAACTGTCATCTTTAAGAAGTTTAATAAATTACCTCCTTAGCGAAGAAAAAATTCAGGATAATCCGAGCAAAAATATTCCTAATCCAAAAATTAAAAGAAAGCTTCCTGAAACAATTACCCTTGACTCTTTTATGAAAATTTATAAGTTAGTTGATGAAAGTAATAACATTAAGAAAGCAAAATTAATAAAAGTTATTTTCGAATTACTTTATGGTTGTGCATTAAGAGTTTCTGAACTTTGTAATCTAAATTATGGAGATGTTGACTTTTTGAATAAGACTATTAAAGTAGTTGGAAAGGGAAATAAAACACGCATTGTACCTATCGGAAGTAAATCACTGACAGTTTTAAATGAGTATTTAACAGAGCGAACAGCAATTACAAAAAATGATCCGCTAATTGTTACAGAAAAAGGGAATAGGATTTATCCAAAATTTGCGAGGAGATTAACTTATAAATATGTTGGATTAGCGAGCAAAATCGAAAAGAAAAGTCCACATATTTTTCGTCATTCTGCCGCTACTCATATGCTTAATAACGGAGCAGATTTATTAGCAATTAAAGAAATTCTTGGTCACGAAAATTTATCAACAACTCAAATATACACACACGTAAGTGTAGAACGCTTAAAAGAGTTATACAAAAAAGCCCATCCAAAATCATAAGGAGTTTGTATGAAGATCAATATAACCTCAAGAAAATTCAAAGCAAAAGATTCCTTAAAAGAACATATTAATGAGGAAGTTAATTCCTTAGAAAAATTTAGCGATGATATAATGGAAGCCAATGTTATTTTAAGTTTCACACACCCAAAAGATAGTATTAAAGAAGTAGAAATTAATTTGCTGGTGCCGGGTCAAACACTTACTGTTTCTGATTCAAGCGAAGATTTTCATAAATCAGTTACTGGTGCTGTATCAAAACTAGAGCGGCAGTTAAAAAAAGTTAAATCAAAAAAACTTGCAAAAGTTAGGTAATGGAAATAAATAAAAAAAACATTATTCGAAACAGTGAAATCACTGTTGATTTTTTCTATAAAAATACTCGTGATCGATTCGGATTAAAACTGATTTCAAAGGAAGTTGGGTTTGACCGAAAAATATTAGATCAAAATTTACACAGACCCGGTTTAGCTTTAGCCGGGTTTGTTGAGTTATTTTCGAGTAAACGTGTTCAATTGTTTGGCAACACGGAAATGAGATTTATTGAAAAATTAGGTGAGGAGAAAAAACTTAGCTCAATTGAAAGACTTTTTAAATTTGATATTCCTTGTTTAGTGATTTCTAATGGAAACCCTCCAACTAAAGAAATGCTTTCGTTATCAGACAAATATCAAATTCCTATTTTTATTTCAGATGCACCTACCACAAAAACAATTTATTTATTAAGCGATTTTTTAGACGATCAGTTTGCGCCCAAACTAAGTATGCATGGGTCATTTGTGGATGTTTACGGTGTAGGAATGCTATTCTTCGGTAAATCAGGTGTTGGTAAAAGTGAAGTTGCGCTGGACTTAGTGGAAAGAGGACACCGGCTAGTTGCGGACGATGTTGTTATTGTAACAAAAAAGGGTGAAGGAATTTTAATGGGCTCCGGAACCGATTTAGTACAACATTTTATGGAAGTACGCGGAATAGGTATTTTAGATGTAAGAAGTATGTTTGGAGTAAGGGCAATTCGTTTTCAAAAAAGATTGGAAGTGGTAATTGAACTGGAAATTTGGGATATGGAAACTGAATATACACGTACCGGACTAGATGATTCAACCATTTCTATAATGGACATTAAAATCCCTCATGTTAAACTGCCTATTGTTCCAGGTAAAAATATTACTGTTATTTCTGAAATTATTGCTTTAAATTATTTACTGAAACATTATGGTTATAATGCACCAAAAGTTTTTCGGGACAAACTTAGTAAAAAAATTAAGGAAAAGAGTCAAAATACGAAGCGAACAATTGATTATTTCGAGCATGATTTTGAATAATTCATTGCAAATTTTAATCTTGACAACTTGAACTCCATTTAGTAACTTCGTTGCCGATTATGAAAGACTTTTACTATTTCTCAAAACGCAAATTAAAGTTCGTTGAAATACAGAATTTTCAAAAAAAATTCTTATTTCTTACGTTATTCTTTTCATTCATTATTTCCTTTTTAATATTTGGAATTTACTTTGTAATTAATGGGGTTATAAATCCCGACTCGAAAGTAAAATCACTTCAAGTAGAAAATAGAGAACTTACAAACAGGTTAAAGGAAATTCACCAAAAGTTTGAAGAAATTGATGATGAACTAGTTGCTCTATCAGAAACAAATACCGCACTTAGGTTAAAAACTAATTTAGCGCCATTAGAAAATATTACAGAAAATCTGGGTGTCGGTGGTAGTGTTTTTGGAGAGATAACATCATCTAACTCGGAAGAATTAAGCAGTATTATTTCATCGATGAATAACGTGATTGAAAAAATTGATTCTAAGATTAAATTTGAAAAAAGCAACTATTCCGAAATTGAAGACGCATTAACGAAAAACGAACTTTTATTTAATGCAATTCCTGCAATAAAGCCTTGTGAAGATGGTTATTACGGCGATCGTTTTGGCATGAGGATGCACCCAATTTTAAAACGCAAAAGAATGCACAACGGTATTGATATAGTTGTTGATGTTGGAGCAAATGTACATGCCCCTGGTGATGGTAAAGTAATTTTTGCCGGAAGAAGGGGAGGATATGGCTGGACAATTGAAATTGATCATGGATTTGGGTACAGAACTTTATATGCCCACTTATCAAAGTTGAAAGTGAAAAAGGGACAAAAAATAAAAAGGGGCGATCTAATTGCCTTAAGCGGAAAATCAGGTAACTTAGCAACAGGTGCCCATCTGCATTATGAGATTCGTCATAATGGTATTGCACTGAATCCAAGAAATTTTATTTATGACGATGTTAATATTTTTGAAATTGTTTCATCAGATTAATTTTTACAGGAGTTTTATTATATGATCTGGACAGTCGAATTAGCTTCCTATTTAGATGATGCACCATGGCCCGCTACGAAAGATGAGCTAATTGATTATGCAGATAGGATCGGTGCTCCATTTGAAGTTATCGAAAACTTGAAGGAGTTGGAAGATGACGATGAATTTTATGAATCTATTGAAGATATTTGGCCTGATTACCCAAGCGATGAAGATTTCTTTTATACCGATGAAGACGAATATAATTAATTCGTTTTTTTAGATTAGATGAAACCCATGTCAACCGAGATATTCGGTCAAAAAAAAGCAATAAATATACTTCACAAATTTTCCCAATCAGGTAAAATCCCTCATGCATTACTTTTTTGCGGCAACGAAGGTATAGGTAAATATTTTGCAGCGCGTGAGTTTATTAAGTTTATAAATTCAGGCGACAATGAAGAACGAAATTCTATAGTTAATAAAAAAATCTGTAATTTAGCCGAACCGTTTGTAAGATATATAATACCTTTACCGCGTGGTAAAAATGAAACCGGTGATGACACCCCTACCTCAAAGTTAACAAATGATGTAATAGAAGAGATAAGAAGTGAGATCAATAAAAAGATTGAAAATCCTTATCATAAAATTATTATTGATAAAGCTAATATTATTAAAATTAGCAGCATTCGTGAAATAAATAAATTTTTATCCTATAACTACGATGATATTAAGTATAGGGTATTAATTATTGATCATGCCCATTTAATGAATCAAGAATCTCAAAACGCTCTTTTAAAAAATTTGGAGGAACCGCCGCCCGGTGTGATTTTTATTTTATTAACCTCCGCCATAAATAGACTTCTTCCAACAATTATCTCCCGTTGCTGGCAGGTAAATTTTGAACCTCTTCAAATAAATGAAATAAAATCAATACTTATAGAGCATTTTAATATTGAAGAATCGATAGCAAAAAAGGCTGCGTTTTTTTCTAATGGTTCCGTTAACACAGCGCTTCAATTAATTGAAAATGATATTGAAAAACTAATAGACAGAACTATATTCATTTTAAGATATTCTCTCGCAAAAAGGTACAGCACAGCCTACCAAGAGTTTATTAAATTACTCCAAGGTTCACCCTCCACAAAATTTCCTTTAATAATTAGTATGATAATTAAGTGGTTTGATGATGTTGTAAAAAACAGGCATAGTTTTGATGACTACTATTTTGAAGAATATTTAGATACTGTTATTAAATTTAATGCGAAATTTGAGCACGTAGAAGTTAAAAGTCTAATTCAAAAACTGGATGTATTGCAGTCGCTGCAGGAAAGGAATGTTAGCTTGAATCTGATAGCGATGAATATTATATTAGAATTAGCATCAACTAGATTAAGGTAATTCCGTGTATAATATAGAGCTTTCATTTCTTGATCACACATCTGCCATCGAGGGACCTCTCGAAGAGAATCAAATTAAATACAATAAAAAATATAAAGAGATTATTTGTAAAAAATTGTATGATTGCTCCTCGGATGAAATTTGTGATGAGTGTACGTCTGAACTAACCGAAAAACTTGAAGCTGATATTACTACTGCAAACTTAGTGGAAATAGAATGTAAGGGTTTGATAGGTAGTCTTTTCTGTACACTTAAACCAGATAATAAGATCACGTTGAACAAGTCTGATTTAGTATTAATTTCTGATGGTGAATGCACAGAGATTGCGGAAGTAAGTGATGTAGGTGAATTAGTTCAGCTTAAGTTTAGACTTTGTAAAAATGAGGAAAGTGAATTACCATCATTTGTCCGTAAACCTGACGAAAACGATATACAAAAGTATAACAAGAATTTAGAAGATGAGCACAACGCTATTCCAATCTTTAAAAAAGCTGTTGAAAAGTACAAGTTAGAAATGAAATTTGTAGATATACACTATCAGTTCGATAGAAAAAAATTATTCTTTTATTATACTTCTGATGGAAGAGTTGATTTTAGAGAATTAGCAAAGGAACTTGCTTCACAGTTTAAAACAAGAATTGAGTTAAGGCAGATAGGTGTTAGAGATGAAGCTAAAAGAATGGGCGGTTTAGGTACTTGCGGAAGAGAATTTTGCTGTGCTTCGTTCCTTAACAATTTTAAACGAATTACTACTCAGATTGCAAATGATCAGAATCTATCATCCAATATGTCAAAGTTAAGCGGACCGTGCGGTAAACTAAAATGCTGCTTGTCCTATGAGGTAGAATAAACTTCTTTTCTTATTTTGTTTTAACATTTCATAATATTCATATTTTCCTATATGATTAATAAGTTTAAAATTTATTTGAGGTAATTAATGAAAAAAGTAGTGATAGTTGCTGCACAGAGAACAGCTATTGGTTCATTCATGGGTTCCTTATCATCAATACCCGCCACAAAGTTGGGAAGCATTGCCATAGAGGCAGTCGTAAAAAAAGCTGGTTTGGATAAAAATTTGGTCGACGAAGTTATAATGGGTAATGTTCTTGCTGCTGGATTAGGACAAGCACCCGCAAGACAGGCAGCAATTTATGCAGGGCTTCCGGTCAAAACTGAATGTCTTACAATTAACAAAATGTGCGGAAGCGGATTAAAATCAGTAATGCTTGCTCATCAAGCTATTCAATTAGGAGATGCCGACATTGTTATTGCCGGAGGTATGGAAAATATGTCTGAGGCTCCGTATCTGCTTCCTAAAGCACGTGCCGGACTTAGAATGGGAAATAGTGAACTAGTTGATTCGATGATTAAAGATGGTCTCTGGGACGTTTATAATGACTTTCACATGGGAAACTGTGCAGAATCATGTGCCAGAGATTTTAAGTTTACACGTGAAATGGTTGATGAGTTCGCGGTTGAATCTTACAAGCGGACATTAAAAGCTCAGGAAGATGGAATTTTTAATGAGGAAATTGTTAAAGTTTCTGTCCCGCAAAGAAAGGGTGAAATTATTGTTGATGCTGACGAAGAACCCGCAAAGGTTAAATTTGATAAAATTCCAAATTTACGACCCGCATTTGAAAAAGATGGAGTTGTAACTGCGGCAAATGCATCTAAAATTAATGATGGGGCGGCAGCATTGCTTATAATGTCTGAAGATAAGGCAAAAGAGCTGGGACTTAAACCGCTTGTGGAAATTATTGCACAAAGTTCAGCTGCAAAAGCATCAATTGAATTTACTACCGCTCCGGCGGACGCAATTGCCAAAGTTTTGAAGAAAGCAAATTTAACGATAGCTAATATCGATCTCTTTGAAATTAACGAAGCCTTCGCTGTCGTTTCTCTTGCGGTTAACAAACTGCTTGATCTTGATACTTCTAAAATTAATGTCAATGGTGGAGCCATCGCACTCGGTCATCCAATAGGTGCAAGCGGTGCTCGAATATTAGTAACACTTGTTCATGAAATGAAAAGACGTAAATCCGAATTAGGACTTGCATCACTTTGTATTGGCGGAGGCGAAGCCAGTGCACTAATTGTTAAAAATATTTTATAGAGAGGAATTGATGACTATTAAAAACATTGCTGTAATTGGAGCCGGAACTATGGGAAACGGAATCGCTCATGTTTTTGCTCAGAATAATTTTAATGTATCGCTGGTAGATATACAGCAGGAATATCTTGAAAGAGCAATTTCAACGATCACTAAAAATTTAGATCGTCAAATTAAAAAGGAAGTAATAACCGAAGCAGATAAAGAAAAAACATTATCAAATATTAAAAAAGTTGTGGGAATTGAAAATATTGCCGCAGATACAGACTTAGTTGTCGAGGCTATTCTTGAAGACCGTGATCTAAAACTTAACATCTTCAAAAAATTGGAATCGCAATTAAAACCGGAAACAATTTTCGCATCGAACACATCATCAATTTCGATAACTGAATTATCCGCAGTTTGCCGTGCCGATAGATTTATCGGGATGCATTTTATGAATCCAGTGCCGGTTATGAAATTAGTTGAAATAATTCGCGGTTATTCCACAAGTGATGAAACGTATAAAACTATAAAGGAATTATCTGAGTCTCTCGGCAAAACTCCTGTTGAAGTGCATGATTATCCCGGATTTATTGCTAACAGAATTTTAATGCCGATGATCAACGAAGCAATATTTTCATTATATGAAGGAGTAGCTTCCGCGGTTGATATTGACACTGTTATGAAACTTGGAATGAATCATCCAATGGGTCCGCTTACACTTGCTGATTTTATTGGGCTTGATGTATGTTTAGCGATTATGAATGTTTTGTATGAAGGTTTTAATGATTCTAAATACAGACCGTGCCCGCTATTAAAGAAAATGGTCGCTGCAGGAAAACTAGGCAGAAAAACCGGAGAAGGATTTTTCCAATATTAAAATTTTATAAAAAAGAGTTTTGTATATGAATTTAACCGAATGGTAAATTATATTTACTGTTCGGTTTTTATTTTTATAATTTTAAATATATCTGAGAATGAATAAATTTATTCAAAAATACCTTCCGTTTTTAATTAAGGTTAGAAAAATTAGAAGGAGTTTTCAGCGTTATCTATCCAACATTGCCATTCCTGATTATACATTATTCAGTTTCTATGCAATATTCACCGGCGCACTCGCCGGATTAGCTGCGGTATTTTTTCATCATTCTATAGATTTTTTTAACAGGTTATTCTTCGAGCAAACTACCGAAGGTCTTTTTTTCCTTGGAACGGCAGCAGTTATTGTTTTACCTGCACTAGGCATGCTTATTCAAAGTATTATGATTTACACTTCTCCAATAATTTCAAAAAGAAGGGGAGTGTCGGAAGTAATTAAATCGGTTGCTTTGCGCGGCGGATATATTCCCCTTAGAACTACAATATTTCATTTTTTCGCTCCGGTTATTTGTATCGGATCCGGCGGCACTGTTGGACCTGAGGGTCCCGCAGCGCAATTAGGCGGGGGAGTTGCAAGTAAAATGGGCAACCTTCTCGGACTTTCAGATGCGCGTCGGAGAATGTTTACCGCAGCCGGTTCCGGTGCTGCTATTGCGGCAATTTTTAACACACCTCTCGGCGGAATATTTTTTGCGCTTGAAGTCGTCCTTCTTAATGATTTTCAATCGCCGACATTTTCCGCATTGATTTTAGCATCGGTTACTGCTAGTGCAATTTCAAGAATATTTTTAGGCGATGCTTCAGTTTTCGCTTTTGATATCCCATATATTGGCGACTACAATGCTTTTTATCTTTATGCAATACTAGGTGTAATCGCCGGAATAATTTCATTGCTGTTTATTCGTTATTCCAGCAGTTCGGAAAAATATTTTTCAAAAGTAATACTTAAAAAATTTCCACAATGGGCTGTTATGGTTGTTGTTGGACTAATGGTTGGTGCATGCGGATATTTTTATAAAGAAATATTCGGTATAGGCTACATTGCAATCAACCATATTTTATCCGGAAGTTTAGCCTGGAATGTAGTTTTAGTGCTGCTTGGAATGAAGTTTATTCTAGTCCCGTTAGTTCTTCATTCCGGCGGATTTGGTGGTTTATTTGCGCCATCCTTATTTATGGGAGCATGTATTGGTTACCTTTTCGCATTCGGCGTTAATTCTATTTGGGGAACAAACTTAGATACTACAACATTTGTTTTAGTCGGTATGGGAGCTATGCTTGGCGGTATTAATTCAATTCCAATTTCGGCAATATTAATAATTTTCGAAATGACTAAAGATTATTCATTCATACTGCCATTAATGCTTGCTGTGGTTATCAGTACAACAATTGTTCAGCTTGTTCTTAAAGGATCTGTACACATTAAACATCTCGAACAGCAAGGATATCGAATAAATTCAGGACGCGAAACAAATTTACTTCGAACAGTAAATGTTGAGGAAGTTGAGCTTAAAAAGATCACGACAGTTAAAGAAGAATCAACATTACCCGAATTAGTGAGTAAATTATTGGAGAATCCTCAGAGTACATTTTATACAATAAATAGAGAAGGCAAAATAACCGGTGTAATTACAGAAAATGAATTAACACCTATTATCTCTGAATATGAAAATTTAAAGGATGTAATCCTCGCCAGTGATATAGCTAATTCTGAAGTAATTACAGTTTCCGGCGGGAATGACTTGGACTATGTTCTACGGTTATTCGGGAAGAAAAACCTTGATGAATTTCCGGTTGTTTCAGATACGAATCCGGATGTAATTCTCGGAGCAATTACACGTCAGGAAGTCATATCTATATACAATAAGGAAAGTCTGAAGCATAACATTGCCGATAACATGGCAAGTGAGCTAATGGCAATTGAAAAAGCAAAGGTATCTAAAGTGGCGGATGGTTATTCAATAATTGAAAAGAAGGCTGTTGAAAGTTTTATTGGCAAATCACTTATCGAATTAAGAATAAGAAATAAGTTTGGACTCGAAGTTCTAATGATAAAAAAATCATCTTCACCATTTGCGGATGACGGCGGCGGATCTGAAATTATAACTCCGGACCCGAATTATAAAATTCAGAGGGAGGATACATTAGTATTATTTGGATCTGATGAAAATATTGGAAAGGTTGAAAATTGGTAGAAACGAGATTTATCAAAGATAATTAAAAATGTCCTATAATGTATATTATGTAAACTTACCTATCTTCTGTTTTACGATCCGCTCAATTTGAAATAAGCAAAAATCAGTAGTAGCAAAATAACCAACAAATAAATAATAGGACTTCTTTTTTTGTTTGTATGTCTTTGGTAACGGAATTTTAATTTCTTTTTCCTTTTCTCGCGTTCGTCCTCATTCGGTTTGTAATAACGCGGTTCGTAATCAAAAACTCTGTGCTTTGGTCTTTTAAATAGCATTTCTAAAAAGTAATAATATTTAATTTATTTTTTTCAATTGATATTTCTAATTCAGTAACTTTATCAGAAATTATCTCGCCATCCGCATGTACGTAATAAGGTTTTTGTAAATTGATTTTTGCGGTCTTTAATTTCAAGTTAGATACTTCTGGTACTTTGTCAAGTCTCTTTTTTATTGCAGCGGGAATTTTACTTAATAATTTGAGCCTGGAAATAAAATCAACAACGCAGATATCAAGTAAACCGTCATCAACAAGCGCATCTTTAGTTAAATAAAATCCGCCGCCTGTAGTTTTACCATTGCCGATTGCCAATAATAATTTTTTGCCGGTAATTATCTGTTCCTCAAAATTCAGTGTTACATTTATTGATTCATACTTAAATAAAGCTCTTAAAACAGCTATTATATAGGATGGCAAACCGGATAATATTTTATTGGATTGATTTAGATGAGCTGCGTATGCGTCAAAGCCAACACCTAAGCTATTTACAAATCGGGTATGATTATAAATCGTTGGGTCCCCTTCTAATTTATATGTTAAAGAGCCAACGTCTATTTTTTGAGTCTTAATTTTTTCGCTGAAATAATAATTCAAATTCTCGTTTACGGAATTAGAAATATTAATATTATTTCTAAAATCATTTCCTGAGCCTGATGGGAGCAAACCAACTGTAATACTTTTTTCTGCATCAATCCCATTTACAATTTCATTCAGTGTGCCGTCACCGCCCACTGATATAACAAAACTATTCTCCTCGGCTTCTTTGGCTAGTTCTATCGCGTGTCTATGATATTCTGTAATGACAATTTTAATTTCAACCGGATAATTTTCTGCAATCTCTTTAATTTGAGGAACTAGTTTTTCTACTTCAACATTCCCCGCGGTTGGATTTATTATAAATAAAAATTTTTTCAAATTCCGTTTTTCATATTTTAAGTAAAATGATTTAACTAGTTGAAAATCAATCCGTTAAGATACATCAACATTATTGTTTTTAGTTTCAAATAACGCATCTACAAATTCTTTTGGTTCAAATGTCTGTAAATCTTCAATTGCTTCACCAACTCCAATATATCTAATTGGTACATTTTGTTCCGAACAGACTTGAAATATTGCGCCGCCTTTTGCAGTTCCATCTAATTTTGTAATTATCAAGCCGGATAAATCAGTAAATTTTGCAAATTCATTAGCCTGGAATATCATATTTTGACCCGTGTTTCCATCAAGAACTAAAAATGTCTCGTTGGGAGCATAGTCGGCAACCTTGCTCATTACACGCTTAATCTTCTTTAATTCTTCCATCAAATTATTTTTTGTATGAAGCCTCCCCGCAGTATCAATAATAACAACATCGGCCTTTTCGCGCTGCGCTATTTGGATCGTATCAAACGCAACAGATGAAGGATCTGATCCGGGGACACTTTGAATTATTTCTACACCGGCACGTTTTGCCCAAATATCTAACTGTTCATTTGCTGCTGCGCGAAATGTGTCAGCTGAACCGATTATCACTTTTAATCCGGCTTTACTATAATTGTAAGCTAGTTTACCTACTGTTGTTGTTTTACCTGCACCGTTCACGCCGACGATTAATATTACAAAAGGTTTATATTTTTCAATTTCGTCAAAATTATTTTTAAGGGTAGTATGTTCATTTAGGGATTTAACCAGTTCATCTTGAATGGTTGCAAAAATATTAAATGTACTCCTATCCCCTTCCGATTTTAATGCAATTCTTGTCTTCTCGATTATCCTATCTGTTGTGTCAACACCAATGTCACTGCTAATTAATATCTCTTCCAGTTCTTCTAAAGTCGCATCATCAAGTTTTGCTTTGCCGGAGATTGTTTCAGTTATTCGAGATACAACTTTTTCCCTGGTTTTACTTAAGCCCGATTTTAGTTTATCAAAATTTATATTTTTAAACAACTTCATTATTTTTCCATTTAACTAATTCTATTCCTCTTATCGCGTATCCAACTACAGAAGCAACACTTAAAATAAGACTTAAATATTTCAATGATTCATAAAGCCAGGTTGTTGATCTTAGATCTAACACAGTGGCAATAATAAAGAATCCAATTGATAGTACCGTAATTTTGCCCAACAAATTTGATGGCAATACTTTGCCAACGATGTTTGAAACAATAATTCCGCCGGTAAAAATTATTACGTCACGCAGTACAATAATCCAGAAATAATATCCCGGCAGTTCATTCATATAATAGAGTAAAATAATTATCGTAACAATGTTTACTTTATCGGCAAGCGGATCAATAATTTTTCCGAACTCTGTTATTTCATTATACTTACGAGCAAGGTAGCCGTCCAGTAAATCAGTGATAACACCAAGCACCATAAGCAGCACTGCGTAAACTCTGTAACTGTATGCATCATTAAAATTGAGTATCAAAAAGAAAATTGGAATAGCCAAAAACACCCTAAAAGTACTTAGCATGTTAGACTTAGTTTTTATTTCACTCCAATTTATTTTCATCTGATTACCGCAAATTTTTCTATTTTTTCATCAACTTCATTATCAAATTCATCAAGCGAAACGACCCTGTAAATATAAATGCCGCTGCTGACAAATTCACCTTTTTCATCTTTTAAATCCCAATTAACTCCGCCGTTACCGTCGGTTTCTTCCAACTCTTTTACCTTAATTCCATTTAACGTAAAAATAGTTATCTGGGCATTTTGTGTAAGATTTGCAAAAGTTAAAAAACTGCTATTGCCATTTAGCTTAAACGGATTTGGATAAACATACACATCTGAAATATTTTCAGCAAACGAAGAAAGCACAATAAAACTTCCCGCCCCTTCTTTGATCGGTATGGCGCCTGAACCAAGAGATGACACAACGTTTTTAATACTCAAGAGATATTCTTTACCAAGAGAGCCTACCGGCTTTGCAACAGATAATATTATTGAGCGGGAATTTGCGTTATCAACTTTTACTTGCGTAACGGTATTACCCGGTTCAAATGTGTAATTGGATAATGCTTGAGCAGAGCCAGCATCAATTTCTAAATTAAAATTAATTTTTATTTGATTTGAGCTTTGAATTGAATGCGACGAAACAAAAAACTCCTGCAGCTGCGGCTGTGAAGTGACGGTAAATTGCATTGTGTCAGATTTGATCGGCGAACCGAAAAAATCACGAATGTTTTTTATTACTAATGTGTTTTCACCAACCGGAATATCCTTGAATGTCAAGAGATAGGAAGTTTCGGAATTCGGTGATACTGACTGCGGAGTTCCAACATCAACAATTTCAAAAGCTGCAATATTCTCAATTGTTTTTAAAACTTTATTGCTAAAATTTATTAACAAGTTTTTATTTCCATTCACATCAATTGAAACCAATTTTGCAGGGTTATGAACATAAACATTTTTGGGAGAACTTAGATCTGAATATTGATTTTGCATTGCCGAATTGAATGCTTGAATTGAATAGAAATATGTTTGATTTTCAATAACGTTAACGTCAGTAAAACTTTTTACATTTGTTGAGTCATATAGAACAAGATTCGTTGATTCCGTCCCTCTAAATATTCTAAAAAATGAATCACTCGAACTCCAACTGAGAAATACTTGCGAACTATCAATGCTGTATCCATCAACATTAGATGGAGTGAGAGCTTTGTTTTGCTCACCAAACTCGTAAAATTCAATTATTTCTTCCGTTGGAAACGCGACTTCCTTTACACCGTTGTTATTAAGATCACCCACAAAAATGCTATTTGAGTTAATCCCCTCTTTATAAAAAATAACTTCTGCATTCTGATTTTCATACTTAAAAACATAAGAATACGGGAATGCAAATAAAATTAATTCATCACCGGATTGTGAATCGAGATCAGCAAATCTTAAACTGCGTTCTACTTTTTGAAAGGCTGAATTAAATTCAATTGATGGATCAATAAATGCTCGTTGATAAATAATATTTAGTTCACTCCCAATCAAATTAAAAACAACTAACAGATTGAAAGGAGCAATATCGAAGTCTTCTGATGACTGAAGCAAAACTGCTACTTCCTGAATTCCATCTCCGTTAAAATCACCGGCAGTCAAAATATTTTCGGAACCGATAAATTGTGTTGCAATAAAAGCTTTAACCGAATAATTATTTGGGGATGCAATATTGTAGCTGATTAAATCGCCATCGCTATCGATGATCCAAATTTCATTTTGTCCGTCATTATCTGCATCTGCAATTACAGCGTTCGGACTATCAAATCTATTGCCGAACAATCCAATATCAGAATAATTGATTAGTCTATCTTCAATAGTTAATGATAAATCACTGCTAACTTGATGAACAGAAATCGATGTATCTGATTCGATTGCCAAGATTTCCGTAAAACCATCATCGTCAATATCTTCTGCTAGAATTGGCCAAAACTTTCCGGTTGAATCAGAAAACTTGTTTAAGAATAAAGCATTTAATGACGTTGATTGTTCGTCAATAAATCCGTTACGAGTAAACAAGCTAAGCATATCAATCTTACCATTGGAGTTAAAATCGCCAATCGACTTAACAATTCTATCTTCAACTGAATCAACCTTTGAAAAACTTACTCCGTCAAACTCTTGTATTGAAACATAACGCGGATTAGAATTTTCGTTAATTAAAATATTTTTTTGATTACTGCTCGTTATATTAACCGGGTCTTGATATAATCTGCCTGAAGTTAGACTAAAATCTAATTTATTATTTGGTGCAATTTGAAAATAGGAATCAGTTGTGGTTGTAAAATTATTGCCTTCATTTTTAATTAGTGTTTTTAATCCAACCAAATTTTCGGCTTCAAAATATATTTCGTATTCTACAGCTGGATTCACTAGCGATTTTGGAATGAATCCATAATGAAGCTGCTTAACGAATTTGTTGTTTGTGGCAAACCCATCTAAGGAAACAAAATTAAATTCAGTTGCTCCTCTCTCCCTAAAAAACATAATTACAACGCAAAGTTCATCAGTGTAAACCGAGGCAAATATTGTAGATTTTTCTCCATAGTATGCCGGACCAAAATTTACCAATTGAGGATTTGGAGTGGTTCTATCAACATAAAAATTAACACGCTCCTCGGTAGTTCTTCCATTAGAAAGAGAAACCTCCAAGCGCAAAGTATAAGCGGAATCTTTAAATGTTGTGATATCCAGATCATAAATTGTAGAATTGGAAAATTGATTTTGACCATCTGCTACAAGAGTTGTCCATTGCTCCGGATTTAATCCAATTCCGAAATACAAATTATATTTTATGAAGAATGGTGAAAGAACTGTTGCATCAATTCTTACTGAATTATCCATCGTCGCATAATCCTGCTTTGGAAAATTGAATTTTATTTCAGAAGGTGCGGTTATCTGAAGAGCTCTCTTCAAGTTTAATCTGCCGGCACCGGTTCTTAAATCCCATCCTCTGGAATCAATATCATCTGAAGTTGTTTTAAGAACTTGTTTTATTTCTTCATTATTGAAATTGACTACTGATTTCAACAAAGCGGCAGCTCCTGTAACAAAAGGAGTTGATGCAGAAGTACCATTGATACTTGTATATTTATTATCTAGGTCTGTTGTTAAAATAGCAGAACCGGGACCAACAAGATCAATGGTGGATCCGGTGTTAGAGAATGAGGATAAAAAATCATTATTTGTAGATGCACCCACACATATAACTTCATTATAACCTGATGGATAATGCGGCAGGTCCGAAGAACTATTTCCTGCGCTACCAACTAATACAACACCTTGCTGGTAGGCATATTCAATCACGTCTTTCAGTACGTACGAAAAAGCATTGTCACCGAAACTCATATTTAATACATCGACACCCATTTCAACTGCATATAAAATAGCGGCAGCAACATCGTCCTCCTCCCCGTATCCGGAAGGATCAAATGCACGTAGCACAAGAATTTTTGCGTTGGGAACTACACCAGAAATACCACGAATGTTATTACTCTCTGCTCCGATAATTCCGGTAATGTATGTTCCATGACCATTCTCGTCCATGGGATCATTATCCCAATCTAAATAGTCTCCTCCAGAAGGATCAAATGGAAAACCAACACGGTCAGTAAAGTCCCAGCCAATTACATCATCGGTAAAACCATTGTTATCGTTATCAATTCCATCAAGGTCAGTTTCATCCAACTTACCATTTCCATTCAAGTCTTCTGCGGAATTAACAAAAACACTTTTACTCAAATCTTCATGAAAATAGTCTAGACCAGTATCTATAACTCCAATTAATATTTCTTCGCTTCCTTGAGTTATCTCCCATGCTCCAAATGCGTCAATCTTCTCTAAACCCCATTGTTCAGCAACTAAACTATCATTTGGTATGTAGTCAATCTTATAATTATTTGATTCTTGAACATACTCAATTGAAGGGTCTGAGGATAATTTTTCAAAAATACTTTGTTTTTCAGCTTCACCATTAACAGTTATCATATAAATACGAGATATACGCAAATTATCACTTGAAGTAAGTGCTTTAACTTGTTTATATTTTATAGACTTATCAGATATGACTGAAGTTAATTCTGTTATTGATCCTCTATTTTGCCATTCTTTTATAATATTTTGAGAAATTTCATCTTTATACTTGAAGAAAATATGGTCTTGAGCGGAAATAATGCTGCTCAGAATTATAAGAACTGCAATAATTGATCTAGTCATCATAAGCTTCTTTTTCAAAATTTGTGTTTATTTTTGTTGGATAATCACCTGAAAAACACGCGGTACAGAAGTTATCGGGAGCATGATCAACCATTGCTTCGAGCATTTCATCGATCTTCATATACTCTAAGCTGTCAACTCCAAGGTACTCTTCCATTTTTTTTAAGTCGCAGTCAAAACGATTAGCAATCAGTTCTTCTTTCGAAGGAAAATCCATTCCGTAATAACAAGGAAAACGAATTTGCGACGATGAAATTCTTAAATGAATTTCTTTTGGGTTCGCTTCTCTAATTAATTTCACAAGCTTTTTGGATGTCGTGCCTCTGACAATTGAATCATCGATCAGCACAACAGTTCTTCCTTCAAGCACACCTTTAACAGTGTTGAATTTAATTTTGACTCCAATTTCCCTATCGTCTTTTCCGGGGAGAATAAATGTTCTTCCAATATAGTGGCTTCGGATCAATCCAATTTCCAATTTGGATGGAATATCCATTTTATCTAATTGTTGTTGGTATCCTATTGCCGCAGTATTTGAACTATCTGGAACACTTATCACAATAACTTTTTCTCCGTCTTTATCAATAACCGGATGCTCCTTAGCGAGTACCTTTCCTAACTTCCTCCTCATTTTATCTACGTTAGCTTCAAAAATGCGGCTGTCAGGTCGTGAGAAATAAATGAATTCAAATATGCAGTGTTTCTTTTTCTCCTGATAGTCAAAAAGTCGGTAGGATTTTATTTTGCCTGATTCAATAGTTTCATCATCAATTACAACAATTTCTCCCGGTTCAACATCGCGTATGTATTCTGCGCTGTTAATATCCAATGCGCATGTTTCAGAAGTTACAATGTATCCCCCGTTTAACTTGCCAATGCACAAAGGTCGGTAACCTTGCGGGTCTCGCGCTGCAATTAATTTATCATCAGCTAATATAGTTATGCAGTAAGCACCTTCTACTTGGCTTAGTGCATCCTGCACTTGTTCAATTTGGTTTTCCTTTCTGCTTCGCGCGATAAGGTGAAGAATAACTTCTGAATCGGATGTAGTTTGAAAGATGGAGCCGTCGTTTACTAATTTATCACGGATAATATTTGCGTTTGTTAAATTACCGTTATGCGATAAAGCTAAATTACCCAAGCGGTAATTAACAACAAAAGGCTGTATGTTTTTTGAAGACTTTGAAGCGCCCGTTGTAGAATATCTATTATGCCCGATTGCGGAATTACCGTCTAAATGATCTCTGAACAAATTCGGAACAGAAAAAACTTCCGAAACCAATCCGTTACCTTTGTGAATGTTAAATATTGGTTTTCCTTTTTCGTTTTGCGAAGAGGTCACGATTCCTGCAGCCTCCTGCCCACGGTGTTGAAGTGAATGCAGACCGTAATAAGTTGGAAGCGCCGCACCCTTCATTCCAAAAATTCCAAAAATTCCACAAAAGCATTTCGGTTTATCTTCTGTTAATTTATAATTAGTCATAATTTTTTTAACAATGGTTTAAGAATTATTATAAGATGCTTTGAACTGCGGATTGCACAAATTGTTCAAACTAAAATCTCAAAAATTTAAGCTAATAACTTAGTCTATTTTAACAAAAGATTAAAGATGAAATTTTATGAAGATATTATAAATGTGGGATTGAAAAAAAGTGTCGGAACGGCGGGATTTGAACCCGCGGCCTCTTGACCCCCAGTCAAGCACGCTAACCGGACTGCGCCACGTTCCGAGTTTTACCTACCGATAGGCAGGTTTCTAGAATTTAGATTGTAAATCTACTAAAAAATCTCTTAGTTCTTCAAGGTCTTTTTTAATATTTCTGGGTTCTTGAGGTTTGCTCGTTTGCAAAGTCTTCTTTACCGGAGTTTCTTTAACGGCTGTGGGAGCAGAATTTGATTTTGATTGATCTAAAATATTTTTTGCGCCTTGAATAGTATACTTTTCCTCACGCAGCAATTTTTTTATCTGCAGAATTAGTTTGATATCTTTATTAGTATAAATTCTATTGCCGGCTCTGTTTTTGGAAGGTTTTAGTTCATCGAACTCGGTTTCCCAGTAGCGTAAAATGTATTGTTCAAGGTCGGTTAGTTTTGCAACCTCACTGATGGAATAGTATAGTTTTTTTAGTCCGAAATCTTTCATATCAACCAAATATTTTTAACTTGAACTAAAATAACTATTATGTTCTCAAATATCAATATTCAATCAATATTTTAGAGTTAGGTTTAATCTACATGATGTAAACCTTTGTATAATAACAAATAGTTGAAATGGATAAAGTGATTACTGAATTGAAATTACTTTAATGAGTGAATTTTTTTAAGAAGAAAGACCCCGGCAGAATAACCTTGTTCCTTAAAGCCCGAAACATAACCATCACATTCTGAAGCGGTTATAAGTGTTTTTCTATAGTCTTCTCTCGATGATAAGTTGGATAAGTGAACTTCAATTTTGGGGAGCTTAATTAAATTTAGTGCATCCTTAATTGCAACAGATGTGTGTGCATAACCGCCCGGATTAATTAATATGCCGTCAAAATAATTTGGTGCTTCTTGAATTTTATTTATCAATTCCCCCTCAATATTACTTTGATAAAATTCAAAATATTCATCAGGGAATTCTTTCTTTAAATTATTCTCAATATCACCTAAGGAAAGTTTACCGTAATGACTCTCATCCCGTGCTCCGAGCATATTTAAATTTGGTCCGTTTAATACTAAAATTTTCATTTTCTTTCGTCCAATTCTTCAATTAGTTCTCTCAATCGTGGAGTCATATACATATCATCAATTCCGAGTTCATTAAGAGCGGCTGCTAAAATCATTACCTTTCGTTGCATGTTCGAGAGTTTATTTATCACAATAACTTTACTGTCTTTCATTAAACAATAACCGCCTTTAAAGTCTCCCCTTTCAAAACGGACTTTTGCGCCCATTTGAGTGGCAACAGACTTTAAATCTTGCAATAGTGTTTCGAATTCTTTTTCTTTTATTTTCATCTATATTTAAAGTAATTCGTAAATAAAATTTCTAATTGAAAATCAAAATAATTAAAAATAATGAATATTGCTTCTATTGATATCGGAACGAATACTGTGCTTCTGTTAATTGCTGGGTACGATGCCCGCTCAAAAAAAATAAGGACAATTCTAAATGAGTATCGAATGCCGAGAATTGGAAGAGGTTTATTGCAAGGTGAAACAATTACTGAAAATTCAATATATAATTTATACAAAGTTTTAAGTGAGTATAAAAATATTATTGAAAAACATAATTGCCAAAAAGTTTTGATTACCGCAACAAACGCTTTAAGAATAGCAGCAAACTCTACAGAAATAATTAGCGAAATAAAAAGTAATATTAGCTTCGATGTAAATATTATCTCGGGCGAAGAGGAAGCTAAATTTGCATTTCTTGGCTCTACCTACGGAATTTCAACTGCTATTCCCAAATTAGTGATTGATATTGGAGGGGGTAGTACTGAAGTAATTTACGGTGAAAATGATGAGATAATATATTCCAAGAGTTTTCCTTTTGGTGCAGTATCTCTTACTGAAAAATACCTTAATGAGATTGAGGAAGTTGAAGTCAATATTAATAAATCTAGAGATGAAATTAGATCTAGAGATGAAATTAGATCTAGAGATGAAATTAGAGAATTAATTACCGGCTTTACTGATTTGCATTCCAATCTATTTGAAACTATAGCTGTTGCCGGAACACCAACTTCTCTTTCGTGCATAATGCAAAACTTAAAAGAATATGATGACACAAAAGTTGAAGGTTCATCATTGGGAATCAATTTTATTGAAAAAATGATTAGAGAATTTTCCATGCAAACTGCAGATGAAATATTGAGCAATTACGGTTCAGTTGTTCAAGGGAGAGAAGATATAATTTTAGCGGGCACAATTATTTTATCTGAAATATGCAAAACGCTAGAAATTGATAAAGTTTACGTAAGCAGCAAAGGGATTAGATACGGAGCGGTTATTAATTATTTGAGAAGAGAATATCAGAATGGGAAGTAAGGAAGAAAAAATATTATTGCGGCTAATCCAATAAAAAATATAAATGCTGTAAAAATAGAACTGCTTAATTTATTTGATTGAAGCCTTAATCCCAGAACCAACAAAATTATACTCCACAAAGCAACTAAAATTTCTAAGCTTGATAGAACATAAGCAGCCATTGGCTTGATTGCAAACGGGCTTGGATTGGAAAGAAACCAATGTCCGCCAAATAAAGCATATTCAACCGGTGTTAAAAAGGTTAATGAAAACACTAAAGGAAATAGTGCATAGATCAAAATTGAGTAGTAATCTTTGTAGCGTCCTTCAATACTTAATTTTTTATTCACCTTCCAAATAATAAATGCAAATAAAAAAACGAATACTAAAAAGTATCCTAGTGATATGAGAGCATTTAGCGGAACTTGATTTCCAAATCCACTGTTAAAACTGAAAAGAGATGAAAGAAAAAATGTGTGCAGAAATAATTTTATTCCGGCGAGAAAAGCTAAAAATATAACGAAATTTTTATTTTCGGCTTGAACAATTTTTGTAAATGCTGAGGAGGGTACTTCAACAAGCTGCCATAAAATATGCCACAGATCAATATTAACAACTCTATTTCGGATGATTGCATTGCAACTTGAACAATTTAATTTGTAAAAAGAATTTGGCGTGCCGCAATTGCCGCATTTGATTTTATTTTCCATAGCAATCAAAAATTGAATTTAATTTGAAATTCCAGAGTTCTTGTCACCGGGTTTTCATCTACAGTAAAATCAAATAAATGAGCGTCAACAAATGCATCAACAAGATTTAACAAATATCCGAGCACAAAATATATCGTAAATAAATCACGCTGGTCGCGGTAAAAATCTCTGTTTCTTTTGTAATTGCCAATTCCACTTTCAGGAAACTCCAGCAAAGATTGATTATATCTATCACGAAAATCAACATACAAATCATCGTAATAGATCCAGCCGCCAACAAACGAGCCTAAGACTCCCCAAACAATAGGTATTTTCCAGTATGATTCATTATAAAATTGACCCCATCCGGGAAGGATCGCGCTTCGCAGTACGGCTCCCCATGGCGATTTTATCATCTCGAATTCCAGGTTTTCACTTTGGACGATGCTATTCGTATCCGGTTCCGAAACGGTTTGGGAGTATATATTTATTGTTAGGAAAAATATAATGGGCAGTATTTTAATAAGAAGATTTTTCAATGATCTCAAATAATTCAAAAAGTCTTTCAAGTTCGTCGTTTGAATAATATTCAATAATTACTTCTCCGGCACCATCCTTTTTCTGTTTACACATTACTTTTGTGCCGAAAATATTTCTAAGTTTATTTTCAATATCACTGTGTGAAATCATTTCCAGATTGCTTCTGCCATTATCCGCTGTAGTCTTTTTAGGTTTCTCAGATAGTTTTAAAAAACTCTTTACTAAGTTTTCAACTTTTCTTACAGATAGCTGTTCATTGATTATCTTTTTTAGTAATTCATTTTGATATTTTGCAGAAGGTAAATTAATTAGCGCTCTTGCATGTCCGGCATTAATTTCATTTTTAATTAAACTCTGCTGAACTGTGTCCGGCAGCTTTAACAATCGAATTGAGTTAGTTACAGTAGAACGGTCTTTGCCTACTCTCTGTGCAATTTCTTCCTGCGATAAATTGCATTCTTCCATTAATCTTTTGTATGCTTCAGCTACTTCAATTGCGTTAAGCTTTTCCCTTTGAATATTTTCAATAAGGGCTAAGGCAACCATTGCCTCTTTGGAATCAACTTTTATTATGTAGGAAGGAATATGCTCAAATCCAATATCGGAACAGGCTCGTAATCTTCGTTCACCTGAAATTAACTCATATTTTTTATCCGCACTTCTTCTAACTGTAATTGGCTGTATTAATCCGTTTTCAAGAATTGATTTTTTTAATTCCTCTAATGCTTCACGTGCAAAATCTTTTCGAGGCTGAAACGGATTTGGTTTTATTAAGTTGATAGGAATTTTTGCAATTATATCAAGTGATTCACCGTCATCAGACTTTAGTTTATTGGATGAAATTGTAAATGGCTTATCAACTTCTTCTTTTATTTGAGGATTTATTAATGCATCCAATCCCCTGCCGAGTCCGGTTTTTATTTTAGTCATCTTTTAATTTTTCTGTTTTATGATCTTTTGATAATAATTCCGCTGCAAGAGAAATATAATTTTTAGCGCCCGTTGAAAAAGCGTCATACAAAATAACTGGTTGAGCATGGCTAGGAGCTTCAGATATCCTGACATTTCTATGAATAATTGTTTTAAAGACTTTTTCCCCGAAATATTTATTCACCTCTTCAATTACTTGGTGTGAAAGTCTTAACCGCTGATCGAACATTGTTAATAATACGCCCTCAATAAATAATTCGGGATTCAAATTTTTACGCACTAGATTAATTGTATTTAAAAGCTGTCCAAGTCCTTCAAGTGCAAAGTATTCACATTGTACGGGAATAAGAACCGAATGTGTTGTTGTAAATGCATTCAATGTAAGTAAACCGAGGGACGGTGGGCAGTCAATAAAAATATATTCGTATCCATCTAAATTTCTTACGGAATCTTTGAGAAGTTTTTCCCTATTCTGCATCGATACCATTTCAACCTCAGCGCCGACAAGGTTTATATGCGATGGCAAGATATCGAGATTAGGCATATGAGTTTGAACAATACAATCTTGAATTTCTTCAGTTCCAATAAGAACTTCGTAAACAGATTTTGAATCCTTTCTAATACCCAAACCCGAAGATGAATTTGCCTGCGGGTCAATATCAATTAAAAGTGTTCTGTGTTCAGAAGCGGCAATTGAGGAAGATAAATTTATTGCGGTACTAGTTTTTCCAACTCCGCCTTTCTGATTTGCTATTGCAATAATTTTTGCCATTGGTTATTCTGTTTAAAATTCTACTTGTTGTCGGGTAAATATTATCTTTTAAGTAAATGATCTGTGAAATTACAAGATTTCTATTTCCTGACCAAATTCAAGTACAATAGATTTTTTATTTAGTTTTTCAATTTTTGTTTTAAATTCATTTGGGTCAGCTTTTATAACAGGAAAAGTATTGTAATGCATAGGAACCGAAACTTTCGGATTTGCGAGTTCAACTGCTTTAACTGCATCATCAATTCCCATAGTGAAGTTATCGCCAATTGGTAAAAGCATGCAATCGATACTGTCCATTTCACCAATTAATTTCATATCATAAAATAACCCGGTATCACCTGCATGATAAATAGTTTTATCATCAATTGTAATTAAAACTCCGGCTGCTTCTCCGCCGTAAACATTATCCGGTGTAACTGAACCGTGATGTGCAATTGTAAATTTCACCCTGCCGAAATCAAAATTATGTGCTCCTCCGATATGCATATTGTGGGCACGGAAACCTTTACCAGCACAGTAATTTGCAAGTTCGTTTACGCAAATAAAAAGTGGGTCTGTTCGTTTAGCAATTTTGAATGAATCACCCAGATGATCGCCATGGGCATGTGTTAGAATTATATAGTCGGCAGAAACTTCACTAGATTTAACCGGTGAGGTAGGATTATCATCAAGAAATGGATCGATTAAAATAATTTTACCGTTGTTTGCGGTAATCATAAATGAAGAATGTGATAAATATTTCAATTTCATTTTATCACCAAATAGAAAAGATATGTTAATTTATCATAACCCATTTGTTATCAACCTTATTTTTGTCTTCCAAACTGTTCAAAAATACCACGCCAGTTTCTATCTTTTGAAGGACCTAAGCTTGATATCAATTTATTCTTTAGTGCTTCTCTTGAAAGTCCTCGATGCAGTTCGCCACCTTCGGCAACTGAAATTCCGCCGGTTTCTTCAGATACAATTACTGTCACAACATCCGCCTCTTCTGAAATTCCCAATCCTGCTCTGTGCCGCATACCTAAAGCTTCGCCATTTATAGATGTTCTTTGAGAAAGCGGGAGCGTGCATTTTACAGCTTCAACAATGTTTCCCTTAATAATTACTGCCCCATCATGCAGTGGCGACCTTGGGAAAAAGATCGATCTTAATAAACTCTTACCCACTTTCGCGTTAAGCATTTCTCCTGATTCGGCAATACCTTTTAATCCAACGGATTTAATAATTACCATCAATGCACCATGCTGATGCTGTGCCATTTCAAATGCGGCTTCAGTAATAATATCTACAACAGATTTTTCATCAACTCGCATAAATACTCTTCCAAAAGGATTTCTTCCAAGCATTAACAACAGCCTTCTAATTTCAGGTTGAAAAAGAATTATAAATGCGATAACCCAAATGTCAGTTATAAGTTTTAATATCCAGCTAAAAGCTTTTAAGTTTGCGGCTTGGGAAATGAAAGAAAGCAGAAGAACAATTATTAAACCGATAAATATTTGAGCGGCAATTGTTCCCCTTATTACTGTATAAAGTTTATAGATTAAAAAACTGACAAGAAAAATATCTAGTAAGTCCAAAAGTGAGACAGTAAAAAATCCTATTTTGAATAGATCAAGCATCTACTAATTGTCCAAATGAATTAGTGTAATTAAAAATTTTGACAGCCTCTGCGGCTTTTTTAACATTGTGCGTTCTAATAATCCTAGCTCCATTATTCATTGAAATCGATTCGGTACAAACTGTTGCGTTTTCCCTTTGATCGATATCAAGATCGAGCGATTTACCAAGAAACGATTTTTTAGAAACCCCAATTAATATTGGATATCCTATTGACTTAAATTCTTCAAGTCTGTTTATTAGTTGATAATTATCCGAAATTCTTTTTCCGAATCCAATTCCTGGATCCACAATTATATTTTTTATTCCGCTTAATTCTGCAGCTTTTGTACGCTCAACTAAAAAATCGTAAACCTCAGAAACAGTGTCGGAATAATACGGATTATTCTGCATAGTTTTAGGATTCCCCTTTATATGCATAATAACTAGTCCTGCATTAAATTTGTTAATTACATCAAGCATATTCTCATCGAAAGTTGCACCGCTTATATCATTGACAATATCGGCACCAACTTCAAGAGCTAGCTCAGCAACTTTAGATTTCGTTGTATCGACAGAAATAACCACTTTATGAAAATCTTTTCTTATAGCTTCAATGACAGGTATTACCCTTTTTAATTCAACTTCAAGATCAACAATTTCGGAACCGGGGCGAGTTGATTCGCCTCCTATATCTATCAAATCTGCTCCGTCGATAATCATTTGTCTTGCATGTGCAATTGCTTTTTGGTGATCAAAATAATCTCCGCCATCAGAAAATGAATCGGGAGTTACATTTAAAATTCCCATTACGTATGATTTTTCAAAAATTAGTTTTCTCACCGGCAAAGTATATTCAAGGTCATCATATTTTAGATAATTCTTGATCGATTTATCCAAGCAGTCGAAAACTTGAGTTAGTCCTGTAGAGGAAAAAACATCTTTGTAAGCCTGCAGGTTGGAAAAAGATAGCGGCAGCAACATCGAACATAAATCTTTATCACTGTTCAAGTCACATACTTTGGCAGAGCCAATTTCAGAAAAAAGGGATTTTATTTTTTGCGAAGTGGAGGATTTAACATTTGTAAGTTCAATTGCATTAAACTTTGAATCGAACTTATCATTTAATGAATACTTATGTTTGAAATGCTCCAGCAAATTTTTGGATGATATTTTTATTACACGCGCATTCAAACATTGAACCTTAATGGATGATTAAAAAAAATATTCTACAAATGTAATACTAATGATTAATTTTCAACAGCTGTTTTCTGATACTTTACTTTTCCGCCAATAATTGTTAGTTCAACTTCATAATCTTTATTCATTACTACAATGTCGGCAACTTTTCCCGACGCAAGTATTCCTCTTGAAGCACCGATAACTTTTGAACCGTTCAGAGAAGCCATTCTTACCGCGTCTGTTAATTTTGCTCCTGTATTTTCAACAATATTTTTTACTGCGTAATTTAATGTTAATGTACTTCCGGCAAGTGTTCCATCTGCAAGTGTTGCCTTTTGGTCTTTATAAAAAACTTTCTGGTCAGAAAATTGAGTCTCACTATTATTATGCATTCCGCCTGCCCTGATGGAATCAGTAATAAGAACAATTCCCTTGTGAGTTTTAACTTTCATTAATAGTTCCATTATAGCTGGATGAACATGAAAATTATCAGCAATTAATTGAATTTTTAATTCATCTCTAAGAAGTGAACCTGCTAGAAGACTTGGTTTTCTATGATGCAGGGAATTCATTGCGTTAAATATATGGGTAACGTGAGTTGCTCCATTATCAATAGCTAAATCAATTTGCTCATAAGTGGCTGTTGAATGGCCCAACGAAACTACAACTCCTCTAAAAGAAGCTTCGCGAATTACATCCATAGCATTGGGTAATTCAGGTGCAATAGTCATAATTTTCATTAAACCATCAGCTGCATCATACATTTCATAGAATGTCTCAACTGAAGGCTGTAGTAAGTAATCCTCATTCATGGCGCCTTTTAATTCTTTATTTAAATAAGGACCCTCCATGTGAATTCCTTTAATATTCGACTCAGGGTTTTCCCTAATGAACTTTGCAACTCCGCGTAGATCGTCTAATAATTTTTGCCAAGGTTTTGCGTGCAGACTTGCAAGCATCGTTGTTGAACCATGTCTAAGAAAGTAATCACTGATTATATCAATATGTTTTTCAGCTTCATCTGAAAAACCATATCCGCCGCCGCCATGCACTAGTAAATCAACAAAACCAGGTACAACAATTTTATCGCTTACATCAATCACATGATCGCAATCATTCAAGTCTAAGTCTTTAACTTTTCCCACTTCATATATTTTATTTTCGGTAATAGTAACACCGCCATTTTTTACTTCCCTAAATGGAGTAATTACTTTTCCACCGATAAGTGCTAAATTTAATTTCATAAAAAGTTAAACCTCCACAGTATTTACTAAATTTTTAAGTTCAACAGCAGCACCAGTAATATTGTCGCTCTTAAAAATAGATGATCCGGCAACAAAAGCATCACACCCGGCATTCGATATTTGTTTGATATTGGTCTTAGTAATACCGCCGTCAACTTCAATTAAAAAATTTAGTCCTCTTTCTTCTTTTAACATTTTTAATTGTGATATTTTATTTAATGAACTCTCAATAAATTTCTGTCCGCCAAAACCGGGGTTAACACTCATGATTAAAATCATGTCAACGAATTCCGCTATCTCGGTTAAAGTGCTTACTGGGGTTGCGGGATTAATTGCTACTCCGGCTTTTGCTCCCAACTCTTTGATCAATGAGACCGATCTATGCAAATGCTTAACTTCCTCTTGATGGATTGTTAAATAATCGGCACCTGCATTAATAAAATCTTCAATATAGTTATCAGGATTTTCAATCATTAAATGAACATCTAGCGGAAGCCGTGTTGCCGTATTAATTGCGCTTACGACTAATGGACCAAATGTAATGTTAGGAACAAATTTACCATCCATAATATCGCAATGGATCCAATCAGCTGCACCCATTTCAACATATCTAATTTGCTGAGAAAGGTTTGAAAAATCTGCCGCGAGTATTGAAGGTGCAATAATTTTCATAAAATTTGTATCCTTAATTACTTCATACTTTTATAAACATAAACATCAACACTATCACCGTAACTTAGTAAAGTTCCAGGACTTGGATACTGTTCACTGATCGTATTTGGTAATAAAGTTCTTGATGGAACGTACTCAACTTTGCCGACCTTCAACGAATACCTCTTTAAGATACTTTCAGCGCTCTTTAGTGATTCCCCCAATAAATTAGGTACCCTGCTTTTACCAACACGGGGACCCACACTTTCGATCAAGTGCACTACATCTCCAACTTCCATCTGCATGCCTGCAATTTCTAACTGTTCAACAATAGTTCCTGCAGGAAATTCCGATCTTTTCTTTTCAACTTCAGCTAGTGTTAATCCAAGTCGCTCAATTGTAATTTTTGCATCTCTATAAGTTTTGCCTATCAGGGAGGGCATACTGATCTTTGGGTCACCGCCGCTAACAATTAAGTATATTCGCCTGTTTTCCTTTACGGAAGTACCAGCTCTCGGTCTTTGAAAAATAACCTCATCCTTTTCAAATTTTGCGTCGAATCTCATTCCATCAACAATAGGGTTCAATTTCATTTCTTTCAATAATTCAACAGCCTCTTCCTGATTCATGCCCACAATTTCGGGCACTTCTAACTCAGGAGCATAAACATAATTAGGAAGGATAACACTATCTACAATAATTATAATTACGACTGAAAAAACAAGCAGTGATATTGAACTTATAAGCAATTTTTTATGTATTATTTTCATCGCACAAAAATATAAAATTTATCGAGTTAAAGAAAGAAAAGTTAGAATTATAAACGCATTCTTAGGAGTTATTTTGTAATTTATTTATATTTTCAGCTAATAAATTTTTGGTAAGTGTTTTTTATGATATTTTGTATTTCCTTCTTCGAAATCAATAAGTCAACATCTGGTATAATATTTAAACCATTATAATGGAGTAATTATGTTTAAGAATCATCCTAAGGGATTAATAGTTTTATTTTTTACAGAAATGTGGGAACGGTTCGGCTTCTACACAATGCTTGCAATTTTTGTGTTGTACTTGCAGGAAAACTTTGGTTGGGATGCCGCCACCGTAACAAACATATATGGAATATTTTTAGCCGGAGTTTATTTTACGCCAATAGTCGGCGGATGGTTGGCTGATAATGTCTTAGGATATGGTAAAACAATTATTCTTGGTGCAATAACTATGGGAATTGGCTATGCCATGATGGCTGTTCCAACACAATCTGAAGTGCTTCTATTTTCGGCTCTGGTAGTTGTTGCAATAGGTAATGGATTATTTAAAGCAAATATTTCTGTGCTTGTTGGAAATCTTTACGGGCATTCCCAGGTTTCATTAAAAGATGCGGGTTTTAATATATTCTACATGGGGATCAATATCGGTGCATTCTATGCCCCATTTGCCGCATCCGGAATAAAAGATTTCTTTATGGAAAATATGGGTACCACGATGGCACAGGGTTATAATGCGGGATTCGCAGTTGCTGCTGCCGGAATGGTATTTTCACTTATCATATTTACAATTTTCAAAAAACATTATAAAGATGCAGATTATCAATCAAAGAATGTTGTTAATGCGGAAAAAGATGTTGTATTAACTAAGAAACAGGAAAAAGATAGAGTAGTTGCTCTGCTTACAATTTTTGGTATTGTAATTTTCTTTTGGATGGCGTTTCATCAAAATGGTGCAGCCCTTTCGTTATTTGCGAGAGATTATACTCATCCGGTTGTAAGTAAATTTACTTACTTACTTTTTGATGTGGTTAGTTTGCATGGTATTTTGTTTATAATATTTGGACTTGTTGCAGCGCTTAAAAAAACAAGTACGCTTAAAACAAAAGGAATTGGAGGGGTTTTTGCACTTGCCGGGTTAATTATTGTAATTGTTAAACTAAATATACTTCCGGAAATGGGAAATATCTCTCCGGAAAAATTCCAAGTGTTCAATCCTATGTTTATTGTACTTATGACACCGGTTATAGTCGGAATGTTTGCGTTATTGAACAGACGCGGTAAAGAACCTTCATCCCCTGCTAAAATTGGTATCGGTATGCTTATAACAGCAATCGCTTATGTGATTATGATCTTTGCTTCAATTGGTCTATCTCCGGTTTATTCTTTAGATGGCGGAATGTCTTCATTAACTGTTAGTCCATTCTTTTTAATTTCAACATATTTTACCTTAACTATTGCTGAACTGCATTTGAGCCCAATGGGATTATCATTTGTTTCCAAAGTCGCTCCCCCTAAAATGAAGGGTCTTTTAATGGGCGGATGGTTTGGTGCAACTGCAATTGGTAATTACTTAGCAGGATTTGTCGGCAGGTTTTATCAGGAATGGGAACTATGGCAGTTTTTCTTACTTCTGATCGTTTGTGCTTCACTTGCAGCATTGATGGTAGTTGCTACTCTTAAAAAATTAAAAAAAGCTACTGAATAAATTATATTTAGATTTTATTAAAGGAATTGAAATGTTAGTAATTGTAAAAGAAAATTATGATGCAATGGGTGCTGAGGCGGCAAAAATTATAGCCGATAGAATGCGCAGAAAACCCAATCTTGTTTTAGGATTAGCTACCGGCAGCACACCGCTGGGTATTTACAAAGAACTAATAAGAATGCACAAAGATGAAGGTTTGGACTTTTCAAAAGTTACAACCTTTAACCTTGATGAATATGTCGGTCTTCCTCCTTCTCATGATCAGAGTTACCATTATTTTATGCAGGAAAATTTCTTTAAAGATGTAAACATTAATCCCCGCTACATACACGTACCCCAAGGCATGGCAAAAGATGTTAATGCTTTTTGCGAATGGTATGAAAACAGAATTGAAGAGTACGGCGGGATTGATGTCCAGATATTAGGAATTGGAAGTAACGGGCACATTGCTTTTAATGAGCCCGGTTCCTCACTTGGATCCAGAACCAGAATTAAAACACTTACTCAAAAAACCAGAAATGATAACGCAAGGTTTTTCAGCAGTATGGATGAAGTTCCGAAATATGCAATAACAATGGGCGTTGGAACAATCATGGGCTCAAAGGAACTTCTACTCGTTGCAAATAAAAGCAATAAAGCTGATGCAATTAAAGCTGCAGTTGAAGGACCGGTTACGGCAATGTGCCCGGCTTCAATAATTCAAATGCACAGAAGTGCTTTTGTAGTTTTAGATCATGATGCATCGACAAAATTAGAAGGAACTTATGTTGATACCTGGGAATCAATGTTGTTTGATTGAAAAAATTCGGAGGCAGTGTGATTGATACAATTTGTATTTTTGAAGGCATTCATCATAAGGATTTATTTCCCTTAGTTCATATTCGTCCAACTTTTGATTTACGATGCGGCATTTTAAACCTTCGTGATAAGATAATTAGGCATTATCCGGAGGTTACCGTAAACCTGCATTGTCGCAGCTATTTGGCAGAACACATCAAGCAACGAAATCCAAAATTAATCGTAAACGATTTGCATAGCGACGGCTGCTTGTTTATAGATGGAAGAGTTGTTGCTGATCCGAATTTTGGTTCAAAAATACCTTTGCAGGGCGATGATAAACTTTATGTTTGCGGTGAAACAATTATTGCTGCAAGAATTACCGGTGAAAGACTTGAAGATTTTAAGAAGCATTTATGGGATACTATTCCCGCCTCAGCATTTGATGGATTGAAAAAAGAAGAAGTTGAAGTTGACTATGTTCATTACCCGTGGGAGCTAATCCAGAACAATGGTAAAGAAATATTAGAGGACTATAAATATTTAACAAAAGATTTATCGGAGATGATTAATAGTCCAATTAACACTGGTGTAAATATTGTAAATAAGGAAAACATTTACATCGGCGAAAATGTAAACATAACACCGGGTGTTGTGCTTGATGCTTCTGATGGACCTATTTACATTGCAAGGAATGTAAAGATTATGGCTAATGCATGCCTACGCGGACCACTTTACATAGGTGAAAATTCAATTGTAAAGATGGGTGCAAAAATTTACGAAAATACCAGCATAGGCAATGTCTGCAAAGTTGGCGGTGAAATTGAAGATTCAATCATTCATTCTTTTTCTAATAAGCAGCATGATGGATTTCTTGGTCACTCATATTTAGGGGCTTGGGTAAATTTAGGTGCCGATACGAACAGCAGTGATTTGAAAAGTAATTACGGAAATATTAAAGTTGTTATTAACGATGAAATTGTTGACAGCAAATCTCAGTTTGTTGGCTCTATAATTGGGGATCATTCCAAAACATCTATCAATACAATGTTAAACACAGGCACCGTAATTGGTATCAGCTGCAATGTTTACGGCTCAGGATTTCCTCCTAAATATATGCCTTCATTTAGTTGGGGCGGATCTGAAGGTGTTACAACTTACAATCTGGACAAATGTCTTGAAGTGGCTGAACGTGTAATGAAAAGAAGAAATATAAAAATTTCGGATGATGCAAAAACATTGATCTCTAAAGTGTTTGAATTAACTAAAGAGGAGCGTCACACACGAGGCATGCCTTACTAATTTTATTTTACCGGGAAGGATTTATCTTTCCCGGTTATCCTTCATAAAATGATTAAAAATTATTTTTATTTAGCACGACACGCATTTGAACTGAACAAAGATTTATCAGGCAGTTCAGTAAATGAATTCTATTCCCAAGAGAAGGATAAACTCAACATTCGTTTGGCTTCTGAAAAATATCCCCATAAGCATTTAATAATTTCTACAGATCAGAATTTCCCTTATGTGCTGCTTAAAGATGACCATAGAAAAGCTAAAAAAAATACAATTAATTTTTGGGAAGAATACTCTTTCGATAAATTAGTGAATGTTTCTATGGCATTAAATGAAAGGGGGCTACGTTTTAGCTTTACTAAATTCAAATTGTTTATAATAATACGCGGAAACCTCACTAATATTTTTTTAATAACTAATTCAAACGAAGTCTTCCCATTCAAAAAATCAAAGCAGGACGATGCATTTATTTTAAACTTAATAGATGGGTTAATATTTATACCCATACCGGAAGAAGCTTTTGACGAGCTGGAAAAAATTGATGAATCTGACTTCCCTACTTTCAGAAAAAAATATCCTCATATTGGAAGAGAGATATATGAGGAAGCAATTTTGAGAATGAGTAAACAATCACTTTCTTTTAGTAATAGTTTAACGAAAGTCGTTTCTGATATTATCAATGAAAATATTGCTATAGAGTATGAACAAAGCAGCGGTCAAATAAGATTAGCGCCAAAAAATTATTCACGTTTTGGTGAAGTAAATTCCTCCAACATTTTTGATAATTTTAATGATGCTATCAAATTTTATATTTCGGAGTATTATCAACATTTTGAATTTAATAAACTATTCAAAGAGCTAAATTCATTTTTTGATAAAGAACTTCAGCGGTTATCTGAAAAAATTAATAAGCTTAAGTATAGAATTGAAGCAGGATCGAAGGAGGATGAATACAGAAAATTTGGTAGTCTGCTGCTTGCAAATATTCATCTAATAAGTAAAGGGCAAAAAACAATCGACATAACCGATTATGAAAATGGTGATAAAGTTAAAATAAAATTGAAGGAAACAAATTCTCCAAATCAAAATGTAAATATGTATTTTGATAAAGCAAAAGATGAAAAAATAAATTACGGTAAATCTTTACAACTCTATAATCAAAGTGTTAGTAAATTTGAAAAACTATTTGAACAGAAAAAATATTTTGACTCATCGAAATCGATTTTAGAGTTGAGAGAAATAAAAAGTAAGTTAAAAATTGGAACAGTACGAAAATTAAAAAAAGAAACTAAATTGGATATAAAATATAAACACTATAGAATTGATGATAAGTACGATGTGTACGTTGGCAAGGATAGCAAAAGTAACGATCTGCTTTCAACAAAATTTGCTAAACAAAATGATTATTGGTTTCATGCCCGCGGTTTACCGGGCTCGCACGTAATTTTGAGAAGTGACAAACCAAAAGAAGTTGTTCCAAACCCGGTTCTCAAAAAGGCTGCTGCAATTGCGGCTTTTCACAGCAAGGCCAAAACTGCCGGAATAGTACCCGTTTCTTATACATTTGCAAAGTTTGTTTATAAAAAGAAGGGACTCGAACCGGGACAAGTATATCTAACAAAGGAAAAAGTTCTAACAGTTCAGCCCGGCATTCCGGCGGACTGTGAAATTATCAACGAATAATTTTAATCAATTATCATATTAATTTTAAAGCGTTTTCTGATTAAATTATTTTTACATTATTAAATATTTTGAAAAGTTGAAAACAATCAGTGCTAAAAGAGATAAATTATAAAATATTACTACTGCTAATTGCAACTTCCCTTCTGTTTGGAATTATCTTTAATGCGTTATCGAAAAACGGCTTGGACTTAATAAGAACAGAAACAGAACTCAATTATGCCAACATTGAAAATCCTACCGATTATCTAAAGCAAAATGCCGACGAGGTTAATATTGAATCTAAAGAACCGGCTTTAATAAAATTGGAAGAAGCGTATAATTTATATTCTTCCGGTAAAGTTATATTTATTGATGCGCGGGATCAGTGGGATTTTAATGACGGACATATTAAGGGCGCCCTCAATATTCCCGAATACAAATATGATATAGAAATGCCAATCGTTAAAGCTCTCAACAAAAACTTTAGTTTCGTTATTTACTGCGGTGATATTGAATGTGATGTAAGTAAAAGATTGGCTATAGAACTTTCAAAAATCGGCTTCAAGAATATATTGATACTCGAAGGCGGTTGGACGAAGTGGATAGAATTAAATTATCCTATAGAGAAAAAATGAAAAATATAATTGCCAATAAATATTTCCTTTTCACAATTCGGATAATTTTGAGCCTTACTTTCATAATATCCGGCATTGAAAAAATAAGTAATCTGGAAGAATTTGCTCAATCGATTGAGAATTTTAGAATGCTCCCAATATTTTCAATAAATATATTTGCATTATTTTTCCCATGGCTTGAAGTAATAACCGGCATACTTCTATTTTTTGGCGTGAGAATTAAGGAGAATTCCTTTTTGATCACAGGAATGCTAACCGTCTTCACTATTGGAGTTATTGCCGCAATATTTAGAAACTTGGATATCGACTGCGGATGTTTTGGAACGTTACATGCTCAAAAAGTAGGATTGCTTAAAGTTGTTGAAAATCTAGTATTAATCTCTATCGGGATCTTAATTTTTGTTTTTCACCCTAAATATTTTATTTCAATAGAAGTAAACAACTCGAAATAAATGAAAATTCAGATTAATAAAAATAATGTATCAAAAATTTTGATTATAAAATTACGTGGTATTGGTGATGTTGTTTTATCTACAATAATTTTTGATTCTTTAAGAAAAGAATTTCCTACTGCAGAAATCGATTACCTTACTGAAAAACCATCGGATCAAATACTAAATAATTTTAACTTCATAAATAATGTTTTAGTTTTGGATAGAAAAAGTACAGCAAATAGGATTAAAACTGCAAATATTATTAGAAAATCAAATTATGATTTAGTATTGGATTTATTCTCAAATCCCACCACGGCTCAGTTGACGTTTTTTAGTGGAGCACGTTATAGAGCTGGGTTCCCATACAAAGGAAGGAAATACGCATATAATTTATTTGGACCGATTGAAAGAGGAAAATATCACGCTGCTCAACTCCATATCGAGTTTATGAAAGAAATTGGGTTGAATATTGCGATTAAAAAATTAGAATATATTTTAAATAAAAGGGATATATCTTTTGTAAACAACTACTTAAATCAACTTAGTTTGAGTGGATCATCGCTAATAGGACTTAGCCCAAGTGGTGGATGGGAATCAAAAAGATGTACACCGGAAAAATTTGCAGAAATCGCAGACAAAGTCATCGAAAAATTTGATTCGGATTTAATTTTATTATGGGGACCTGAAGATAAAAGTGACGTTGATAAAATAATTAAATTAATGAAAAATGACGTTATTTGTGCTCCCGCTACGACAATAAACCAAATGGCAGCGTTTATCAGTAAGTGTGATATGTTTATTGCAAATGATAGCGGACCTATGCATATTTCCACAGCAGTTGGAACTCCAACACTTAGTATTCACGGTCCAACAAGTCCCCTGCTCCAGGGACCTTACGGGGAACAACATGAGTGGGTAAGATTGTATGAACTTGACTGCATTGAATGCAATTTACTTGAATGCCCAAAAAAGAAAGAATGTTTCAAAGATTTACCCGTAGAAAGGATTCTGGAAAAGGTTGAAAAATTATTTTATAAAGATTAAATGAAACGAATTGAATTAATAATAAAGAACCTTTTGCTAAGATTACTCCTTGTTATTTATCATGCTCCAAAATCTAATGATAAACTAGTTCTAACTCCGAATACTAAAATTTTATTTATTAGGTTAAATAGGATTGGAGATGCACTTGTAACAACTCCACTCATTTCTGCAGTCAAAAAATCCTCTAATTGTCAAATCCATATTCTAGGAGATAAAAAAAACCATTTTGTATTTAGAAATAATCCTAGTATTGATTTAGTTCATGTTTTTAATAAAGGAGTAAAAGGATTATTAGAATTTAGAAAATTAGTTAAGTTAGAAAAATATGATGTTATAATTGATCTCCATGATGATGTTTCAACAACGGTCAGTTTTTTAATTGCCTTGAGCGGTGTTCAGAATAGGTTTGCATTGAGAAAAGAAAATTATAAAATTTATTCCGATACTGTCCAAAAATTAGATCCAGCAAAATATCATGTCATTGACCGTTTAATGGTGCTTGCCGAGTTATTATCGATCACCTATTCGAAAGATGAAATTAATGTTATTTATAATCCCCTGCCGGAATCAGTCTCAAAAGTAAATCAATTTATCTTAGAAAAATTTAATACTCCAAATTACTTAGTCGGTATCAATATTTCTGCCGGCAGTCATGCTCGGTTTTGGGGTGTGGAAAGATTTAAGTCGGTGATAGAATATTTCCAAAAGTATAATGTCTCAATTGTAATTATCGCCGCTGAAAAAGATGTTGAGTTTGCAAGTCAAATATCAGAAGGAAAAATACCAATATTTTGTGATCCTGATTTCGATAAGTTTGCTGCTTTTATATCGAAGCTAAATTTTTTATTTACACCCGATACTTCAATTGTACATCTTGCTTCGGCATATAACATTCCCCTCTTTGGTTTATATGTAAAATACAATACCGCCAATGTAATTTGGTATCCTTACAAATCAGATTATGACTGTGTTGTAACTGAGGAGCCAAATTTTCAGAATTTAGAGTTTGAGAATGTTAAGGATAAGTTTTTCATTTTTTTTGAACAGCAATACAAATCTCATTTTTCCAAATTGAATTAAGCATTATAAAAAGCATGACACGGATTAATCTAATTGAAAAATATAATGAACTTAAACGACCTTTAATTTTAGACGGTGCTGTTGGAAGCAATTTACAGCATTTATGTGAATCTAAATTAAATCCGGTTTGGACAAGCAAATTAAATATTGAGAAGCCTGAAACGGTAGTTGACTTACATTCTGAATACATAAAAGCCGGCGCAGATATAATCACAACTAATACCTTCCGTACAAATCCTACGGCGTACAAATTAGTAAATATGACATACTCAAATGAGAAGTTTATAAAAGCCGGTGTTGATTTAGCCATAACTGCACGGAGTGAAAAGAATATCATTCTTGGAGGTTCTAATGCGCCTGCAGAAGACTGCTACCAAGTTGAAAGAACATTGACAAAAGCTGATCTGGAATACAATCATAAATTTCACATCGATAAATTATGGGAGTTCGGATGTGATGTAATTTGGAATGAAACTTTTAGTCATTTGGATGAGATTGAATTAGTTTGCAACCATTGCAGCATAAATAATATTCCATTTGCATTAAATATATTTTTTGATAAGGAATTAAATATACTTAGCGGTGAATGTATTTTTGATGTTATTGAAATTGTAAAACCTTTTAAGCCAATTGCAATTGGATTTAATTGCATTACACCTTTATTGATGGAAAAATTATTTAAGAAATTTCATCCGAATTTTAATTGGGGGTTCTACCTAAATTGTGGTTCAGGTAAATTGACTGATACTGAAATTAAATGCAACATTAATTCAGAAGAGTATTTTCAAATAGCAAAAAAATATCTTGAGTATTCGCCGATGTTCATTGGCTCTTGCTGCGGCAGCAATCCTTCACATACAAAATTATTAAAGGAAAAGTTAAGTGAAATCTATAGAAATTAAAGCACCCGGTAAAATTAATATCGGGTTAAATATTGTATCTAAACGGAATGATGGATTTCATAATTTAGAAACACTCTTCTATCCAATTCATGATTTATTTGATATGCTTACTTTCGAGAGGGATTCGCACTTTTCATTTAAATCAAATGATTCAAGAATATCGGATGATGACAATAATTTAATTGTAAAAGCAAAACAAATTTTAGAGATTGTAACTAACAAAAAAATTACTGCAAAAATATTTTTAAATAAAACTATTCCTATTGGCGCGGGAATGGGCGGTGGAAGTTCGGATGCAGCAGTAACACTTGTGTGCTTAAATGAATTATTCGGACTGGGATTGAGCTTTGATATATTAAGCAATCTCGCATTAGAGCTAGGTTCGGATGTTCCTTTTTTTCTAAGAGCGAAACCTGCAATTGGTAAATCTAGAGGTGAAAAATTACAATTGGTTGATATTGAAATAGATAAGCCGATACTTATTATCAATCCGGGTATTCATATATCAACTAAAGATGCATTTGAGAATATTGTTCCGAGAAAACCAGAAATAAGCTACGAGGATGTAACTAAACGAATGAATGATTTTGAGTTTTTGAAAAATTCAGTAACTAACGATTTTGAAGAAAATATTTTTGGTTTATTTCCTGAAATAAAAAAAATAAAAAAAATGCTTTACGATAACGGAGCAAAGTTTGCTTTGATGACAGGAACAGGGTCAACTGTGTTTGGTGTTTTTGAAAATGGTGATCTTGCCGAATCTGCTAAAGAATTACTGCCCGAAAATTATTTTACCTTTATATCTTACCCCTTATAGAGAGTGTTTTGATCTCATCCTTTTCTCTATCAGCTTCCAAGTCATAAGGAATAGTAACAGTAACGGATGTTCCGGGTCTATTCTTACTTTGCAGATTGGAAGGACTTTTTACTTTGATAGTACCATGATGACGGTCTAAAATTTCAAGAACAAGATAAAGTCCAAGCCCGCTTCCCTCCTCATGTTTATATTTAATGTTAGATGCTCTATAAAATTGTTTAAATATTTTATCAATGTCTTCCGATGGAATACCCGCGCCGGTATCATTTATTTCAAATTTTACATTCTCATCTTCATCAATAATAATAATTTCAACTCTACCGCCGGTAAAATTATATTTAATTGCATTACCAATTAAATTCGAAAAAGCTAATTCCATCAAAACTCTATCAGCGTTAATATATTTATTTGTAGGACGGAAATCAGTAGTAGTGACTTGAATATTATTTGCCCTGGCTTTCTCTGACTGCTGTTCCACTAATTTAGATATCATCTCTATCAAATCAATTTCTTCGGTTGTAGTAATGTTCAGCAGCTTCAGTTTGGAAATTCTTAAAATATTATTGATCAAATTAATTGCTTCTATTGAACGGGCTTGCGCTCGAATAAGTTTTTCTTCTATTTGTGAGCTGACAGGACCAACATATTTTTGTAATACAAGTTCAATCATAGACTGCACTGCTGCAATTGGTGTTTTGATCTCATGAACTACACCCATTATATATTTTTGTTTTGCTACTTCGGCTTCATTCAACTCCTCCAACGTATCCTTTAATTGACTCTCCCTTTTTAAAAGATTTGCACCAATTCTATTAGCAATAAAAACACTCATCATCATCATCACACCAAATACAGCAATAAAAATAACGTTGTACATGAATAAGTGTTCTGGAATTGTTTTGTATAATCCCACAATAAAATGATTATCTATTATATTAAAATGCTGTAAAAAGATTAATGTACCATAGCAGAATGTGACAAGTGCTGCAATTATATAGATGAGATAACCAGGAAGAATTAAACTACCGATTATAGTGTGGAAAATAAAAAATACATAGAGCGGAGAATCGATAGTGCCCGTGTAATAAACAAGGCACAGCAAAAAAGTAAAATCAATGAGCATTTGAACAAGTGACAAATGCATACAATTAAACTGACCCGGTATGCTTCCGATCTTTGGACTTACAATTTGTAGAATAAAATTGTAACCCAGAATAAATAAACCCACACCAATAATAGCTGTAATTTGAACGGAAGTAAGTTGAAACTTTAATAAATACTGCCCGATGATTAGAAAAGCAAAGAGTGATAATCCTGCTAAGTAACGGAGTTTAACGAACCACGCATTTCTGCGTTTAATGGTATTCCAAAATTCATCGTACTCATGTGCCCATTTAGGAACAAGAAATATCATCTCACCAACACTTTTTGTTAAATAATATGAAATGAAATTTTAACTGTATAATAAATAATCAATATCTTCTTAAAAAACAAATATACTATTTTGAATAAGGCAGCGTTATCATGAAAGTTGTCCCCGGGTTTTCCCTCGTTCCAATGTGTGATGGACTATCAACAATTATTTGACCATTGTGAGAATTGATAACTTGTTTAACTACGGCGAGTCCGGTCCCAGTTCCTTCGATTTTCTTCTTCGTTGTATTAGATGCTCTGTAAAATTCTTCAAAAATTTTCTCATACTCATCACGTGGAATACCAATTCCTGTATCAGATATTGAAACAATGTAATGATCTAAAGATTGATCAATTGTAATTTCTACTTTTCCACCCTTCCCTGTGTATTTTACCGCATTACTAATCAAGTTCGAAAATGCAAGGTTTAGCAAAACTTTGTCGCCCGACAAAAAATTCTTTTCAATCGAGTTATCTAAAAATCCCATTTTAATATTATTTCTATCAGCAATAATTTTTGTTTTATCTATATTGCTTTGTATAATGTCGTGCAGGCTTATATGTTCGAATTCTATTTTATTTAGTAGTTTAAATTTGGAAACTCGCAAAATACTATTAATGTTTTCAATAGATTCTTCAACTCGTGTTTTAGCTTTAACTAATTTATCTTTTACCGCATCACTAATTTCACCGACGTAACCACCTAAAATTATATCTAGGAAAGATGTTGCTGCCGCAATTGGTGATTTTAATTCATGCACTACCGCAATAATATATTTTTGTTTTGAAGCCTCCGCCTCTTCAATTTCGTCAAGTGCACTCTTTAGTTGTCTTTCCCTGTTGTATAAATCGGAAGCAATTTTATGAGTTAAAAAAATGCTAATAATCAGCACCGATGAAAAAAACAGAACGAATGCAACCACGAAATTCAATTCATTATAAAATGAAAAAGGATACAAGCCTTTTATTGATTGGTGTACTATAATTCCCGCATACTCTAAAAAACTAAATAAAGAAAACCCGAAAATTAAAATACCTGCAATGGAATAAATTATGGATGCAGGTAAAATTATTGCCCCAATTATCATGTGGAAAATGTAAAACATAAATATAGGCGTTTCAATTCCGCCTGTTATATAAACGAGGGCACTTAAGCTTATCAAATCTAAAATTATTTGAACTAGTGAAAATTTTACGTGATGATATTTTGCATCTTTTTGAATTCTAGATTGAAAATTACTAAAGCTAATGTTGTACAATAGAATTATTAATGTGATACCCACAGAAGTAATAAATTGTAATTGAGTAAGTTGAAACAGCAATGAAATTCCTACAACGAATAAAGCTAAAAATCCTACCGCAATAAATCTTAGTCTAATAAATAATGAATTATAATTTTTAATGGATTTCCAATACTCATTATACGCAAGTGCTGATGTGGGTAATAGATTCATAATGATCTTTCTATGATTAGTTCATAAAAGAAAAGCCGGCTAAAATGTATAACCGGCTTTTATGAGTAAAAAGTTCCCAAATTAGGCTATGTATTTGCCGCGTTTGGTATAATGTGTATGAAGCAATTTATGAGACTTATGACCACAAGGTCCGTCCTTCAAAAATTCTTCATATACTTGAATAACATGTGGATTATCATGTGATTTTCGAATTTCAAGAGATTCATCTTCAGCATAAATTGCCTTAGCTCTTTTCATTCTTATTTCCGCATTCGTTGGAATTGGCTGACCGCCGCCTCCTAAACACCCGCCTGGACAAGCCATAAATTCAATAAAATGACATTCACTGAATTTACCGCCGGCTTTTATATCTTCCATTATCTTTTTAGCATTAGCTGTTCCATGAGCCACGGCAACCTTAAGTGTAGCTCCTTTCAGCCAATCCCAATTAGGAACTAGATGCTGAATTATAGCTGGAACAGGACCAACTTTATCGCCGATTGGAATTTCCATGTACTTTATTCCTTCAAATCCTCTTACCGGAACAATATTAGCATTATCGAAAATGTCCTCAGCTTTATTGCCGGTTACAAATTCTACAACACTTCGCAATGCAGCTTCCATAACACCGCCGGTTGCGCCAAATATAAGTCCTGCACCTGATGCATCACCAAAAGGATTATCGAAATGTGATTTTGGCATTTCTGGTAAATGAATTCCTGCTTCCTTGATCATCTTTGCCATTTCACGAGTAGTAAGCCCAAAGTCAACATCCTGATAACCGGAATCATCCATTTCAGGTCTGTTGCATTCAAACTTTTTAGCGGAACATGGCATTACCGCAACACTTACTATATCTTTAGGATCCACGCCAGTTTTTTCAGCATAAAATGTTTTAATTAACGCACCGAACATTTGCTGTGGTGATTTTGCCGAACTTAAATTTGGAATATATTCAGGATAGAAATGTTCTAAATATTTTACCCAGCCTGGTGAACAAGATGTAAACTGAGGTAAAGCAACTTCTTTCTTTTCTACCAACGCTTGGTATAATCGAATGATAAGTTCGGTACCTTCTTCAATAATAGTTAAATCTGCAGTAAAGTTTGTATCAAAAACTTTATCAAACCCGATTCGCTTGAGTGCGGTATTCAACTCTTGTGTCATCGAATGACCTGCTTCCAATCCAAACTCTTCACCAATTGCAGCACGCGGTGATGGAGCTGTTTGAATTACAACATGTTTTGTCGGATCATCAATAGCGTTCCAAATATCATCGGATGGATCATTTGCGTGAAGCGCGCCAACGGGACATCTGTTAATACACTGACCGCAATTGATACAAACAACATCGGCTAATGGTTTTTCCATGAACGTGCTTATTGTTGTTGCGTCTCCCCTATTTATTGATTCAAGAACGCCAACTTCCTGAAGATCAATACAAGTTCTTACACAACGTTTGCACATAATGCATTTATCCATATCACGGATAACTGAAAATGAAGAATTGTCAACTTCATATTGTGATTCCTTAACATGTCCGAATGTATAACTGTCAACGCCATATTCTTTTGCGAGCGATTGTAATTCACAGTTGTTGTTTCTAACACATGAATAACATTCACCGTAGTGTTCACTTAGCATTAAATCAAGAATATGTCTTCTTGCCTTACGAACCATAGGTGTTGAAGTTTTAATATTTATTTGATCAGTAATTGGATAAGCACATGCTGCTTGCAGAGTTCTCATTCCTTCCACTTCAACTACGCACATACGGCAAACGCCTGCGATGCAAAGGTCATCATGATGACAAAGTGTTGGAATATGAATTTGATTATCGCGGCATGCATCCAAAATAGTTGTGCCTAATGGAACTGTGACTTTTTTTTCGTTGATCTTAATAGATATTGAACCTCCTATATGCTCCGGATGTTCAGGCTTTGCAACAACGTGCGGCTTTTGACTAACCGGCGCTCTCATATCTTTATTTTCCATTTGAACCTCCGTTACCTTTATTCAATATCTCATCTTTAAAATTATCTAATATTGATATGAAAGAATTTGGACTAGACTGACCCAAGCCGCATTTGGATGAGACCTGCATCGTTCTTCCAAGATCTTTTAATTTATTGATATACGAAAATGTGAAATCATTTCGCTCGATCATTTCAATACCTTCCAGTAGTTTTGTATTCCCTATTCTGCAAGGAGTACACTGACCGCATGACTCTTCAACGAAAAATTCCATAAAGTTTTTTAGAACTTTTAGCATATTTCGGGTTTCATTAAATACCATAATTGAACCGCCTGTTCCTGCATCTTCATAAGCAAGGGTCCTATCGAAGTGCTCTTTACTTAAACATGAACCTGAAGCGCCGCCAACCTGAACAGCTTTAGTATTTTTTGCGCCAACTAATTCGAGGAGTTCACTTATTTTAGTTCCCCAAGGCAGTTCGTAAACACCCGGTTTTTCACAATCTCCGGAGACAGAAAATAATTTAGAACCGGTTGATTTATCTGTACCGTGCGCTCTAAACCATTCCCCTCCGTTTTGAACAATTTTAGTGACACATGAAAGTGTTTCAACATTATTTACAACTGTCGGCTTACCATTAAAACCTGTTGTTACAGGGAAAGGCGGACGATTTCTTGCTTCGCCTCTATGTCCTTCTAATGATTCGATAAGTGCAGTTTCTTCACCGCAGACATAAGCGCCGTTTCCTAATCTAATTTCAATGTCATAATCAAAGCCATCTTTTCCGCAAATATTTTTGCCTAAAAGATTTTCATCACGCATTGCCTGAAGGTAATCATTTAATGATGCAAGCATATATTCATACTCGCCTCTTAAATATACGATTCCTTCTTTTGCTCCGATTACATAACCAGCTATTACCATTCCATCAAAAACAAGTTCAGGGTATTCTGCAAGCAGAACTCTGTCTTTAAATGTTCCCGGTTCACCTTCATCAGCGTTGCATACAACATATTTATCGGTATTTGTTGCAGCTGCAGTAAGCATCCATTTAGTTGATGTAGGAAAACCTGCGCCACCTCTACCTTTTAGTTTAGACATTTTTATTTCGTAAAGTATATCTTGTCTTTTCATTGAAACGGCTTTTTTTATTGCTGCTCCCCTCTCGTACTCCGTAAAAAGCACAGCTCCTTGCCGTTCTGTTTTTTTAATTTCAGTATTCATATTATTTGACCTCATTTAATATTTCGACAGCTTTTTCAGGAGTAAGTTTGGTGTAAACGCGTTCGTTAATTGCCATTGCTGGCCCTTGATCGCATAAGCCCAAACAGTTTGCATATTCCAAATGGAATTTATTGTCCTTTGTTGATTCGCCGAAATTGCATCCGAGTTCTCTTTCGATAGCATTACATAATGCTTCTTTACCTAGCAGATCGCATGTAATTGTCTGACAAACTCTAACTAAGTTGCGTCCTTTAGGTTCTGTGTTCAGAAATGCATAAAAGGAGATAACGCTGAATACTTCAACAGGATGAATGTCCAATAATCTGGCTACTTCCTGCTGAGCAAAATCAGGTATGTGACGATGTTTTTTTTGAATTTCATGAAGAATTTTTAATAAAGCGGAACGGTCGGAACCAAAGCGTTCAACCATCGCTTCAATTTCTTCAGTAAGTGCATTTTTTTCTACTACTAGCATAGTATTTAACTCCCCTTTAATTCTTTCTTTAACAGTGTTTCAACTTTTTGAATAAGTTCATCAGGCGAAATTGGTTTCTCAACAAACTCATCAACGGGGACCATTTCTCCGGACCCATATTCAAATCCTATGGTTTTTGAAACTGATGTGTACATAAGAATAGGAATGGTTATTCCTTCTTTACGAAATCTTTGTGCAAGGAAAAAACCATCATCCGGTTCATCCATCATCACATCAAGAATAATTAGTTGGGGTAATTTTTCAGTGACAATCTTGTGTCCGTCATCAGGGTTGCCTGCTGTAATTACATCGTGTCCTTTCGATTTTAGGACGAGACTACTTGCTTCGATGATATCCGGATCATCATCAATAATTGCGATTAGTGCCATAACTCTCTCTCCAGTGTTATAGTTTAGGTTTATTTATTTTGGTAACTGTATTTTAAATATTGTCCCTTCACCATAAGTACTATCAACCGTAATCTTACCGTGATAGGAATCTATGATTCTCTTGACAATCGTTAAACCTAATCCTGTTCCGCTGATATTTCGGGTATTTTCATTTTTTGCCCTAAAGAACTCTTGAAACAGATTGTCTTTTTCTTCGGGTTTTAAACCAATACCGGTATCAGCAATAATTATTAGGAAGTAATTATTATTTGTTCGCACATCTATATTTATAGCGCCATTAATTTTATTGTATTTAATGGCATTGCTTAAAATGTTCGTAAGTAGTCGTGTTATTTCGTTTAGATCAGCATTAAGGGGGGGTAAATCATTTTCAAAATTTTGTGTAACAGTTAATTCTTTTTTATTCAGTTCCATTTCAAGAAATTGCACTGTGGAAATAATGATTTCTTGTAAATCTAATTTTTCAATTTCTCTTTTTTTCGATTTTAATTCCATTCTAGAAATATCGAGCAGGTCATTCACTAATGAGAGCAAACCCTCCAGCCTTACTGTTGATCTTTCCATATACTCTTTTTGCTTCTCTGCAGGCAGATTAAGATTTTCATCCAATATTATTTTTAAGAAACCTTGAACTGCAGCAATCGGAGTTTTTAACTCATGCGCAACCATGGAAACAAATTGAGACTTAACCAATTCAATTTTTTTAAGTTCTGTAATGTTTTTTATAACAATTACTACTCCGGCTAAAGAGCCATCAGGGTGAGATACGGGAGAGCAAGTTGCATCTACAAATAATTCTTTGTTAGGTTTTAATTCTAGTTCAACGGTAAATGATTTGTGAATTGGTTTTTCAGACTGAAGATATTTGTTAACATTGTCAGTGATTTCTTTCGGTATTTTGTCAAGTAAATAATCACCGATAGAGATTTCTTCAATATCTAATTTGGTAAGCGCTGCATGGTTGTAATAAACTATTTCACCCGTTGTATTTACTACAAGCACTCCGCTTGTAATAGATTCTATAATTGTGTTTAATCGTGACTTTTCATTTGCTAATTCTAAAAGCCTTACCTCCCTTTCCTTTCTAAGTTTTTCAGCTTCTAAAATTAATAATCTTTGCTTGTACCCTTTTTCAATCTCGTGGATAAATTCATCAGGAGTAAATGGTTTTGGTATGTAGCTGTATGCGCCTAATCTAGTGGACTCAACTGCGGAATCATAACTTGCAAAAGCAGTTGCGATGAAACATACAGTATTTGGTCTTGATTCCTTAATTGACTTTAAAACAGCGATCCCGTCAATGTCAGGCATCTTTAAGTCAATTACAGCAATATCAAAATCGCTGTTTGTCCCAAGTTCAATACCCTTAGTTCCGTTCTCGGCAGTTTCAACAGAGTAGCCTTCACTTTCAAGCAGTCTTTGAGTTCCAAGCCTAAGCCCTTTCTCATCATCAACTATTAATATTTTGGGTTTGTTATTCAACTTATAAAAAGATTTTTATATCCTTAAACTATCAATTGTTTATACAAAGTAAAAGACGTTTATTTTATTCCTTAAAAAAACTATCTAATTTTGATAACATTTCTTCCATAACAACAGGTTTATTTAAAATGCCGTCACATTTAATCCATTCTTTTTCTTCTTCTGTAGATGCACCGAATTTAAAGCCTGTCTCGTAAGTTGCCGATGTTAAAATAAATACAGGGATGATTTTTCCTCGTGTTGTCCTTTTTATTCTATGACATAGAACAAATCCTGCATCGTGCTGCTCCATTATTAAGTCAACAATAGCAGCATCCGGCAATTCTTTCTTAAATGTTTCGAATCCTTCTGTGCCGGATTCAGCAGTAACAACTTCAAATCCCTTTGACTCAATTAACAGTTTGTTCTGCTCCAGCAAATCGATGTCGTCATCAACCAAAAGTATTTTTTTTATTCTTTCATTTAGTAACATTTATTTCTCCTGAACTTCAGTATATATTTTGCTTGCTTGCATTTTGGGAAAAGTTAACTGGAACTCGGTTCCTTCACTTACATCGCTCTTAACTTTTATGTCACCCTTGTGCATTTTAATTATGCCGTAACTGATTGGCAGTCCAAGTCCTGTTCCCTTTCCAATTTTTTTTGTAGTAAAAAATGGTGTAAATAATTTTTTAAGATTTTCTTCGGGAATTCCGCAGCCGGTATCTTTTATATTAATTTTTATAGAGCCGTTTTCTGATCTAAGACTGATCGTTAATTCTTTTATACCCGATTCTTCCATTGATTCGCATGCGTTAATTACTAGATTTAACAACACCTGCTTTAATTGATCTTGGTCTGCCTCAATAGGCTTCAAGCCTTCATCAAATTCTGTAATGATTTTAATATCAGCAAATCGGTTATCTAGTTTAATTGAATCGATTATTTTTCCGAGTAATACTTCAACATCAACTTTTGAAATAATCAATTTCCCTTGTCGTGCAAAATTTAGAAGGTTAGCTACAATACTCTTACATCTATCTGCTTCTTCAATAATCATTTTTAAATCATTAACAGATTGTCCGCCGTCATTAACTTTTTGTGCTATATCTTTCTTGAGCATTGAAGAATAAAGCATGATTGTACCTAGCGGATTGTTTATTTCATGAGCTACTCCAGCAGCAAGCTGTCCTATCGATGCTAATTTTTCTGCATTAGCTAATTGTTCTTGTGTAGTCTTCAATTCAGTATAAGCGATTTCAAGTTTTTCAATTAAGTAAGGAAGACACATATCCTCTTCAGCTAAATCTTTTGCAATTGCAATTGCGTACTCCCTACAAGTCGGATATCCGCATGATCCGCAATTTAATTCATCACTTTTTTCAAACTTATTTGTCTTAGCAAGAATTTCTTTAATTCTCTCTTCGCTTGGCATTGGTCTGCGTTGACTCTTTGCAGTGAATTCTCTTTTAAAGTTTAGATGACGGTTATTATAAATTTCACTTTTCCAAACATGTTTATCAACGTGACTTATATTTTCATCGATGTATTCAATTACTTTTTCTCTTCGTGAGTAAAGATTGAGGTCGCTATCTAAAGCGGGACCATTGATACATCCTTCACAGAAAAGTATATCAACAAACTTGGCATTTATTTTTTTATCGGAAATATCCTGGATAATTTCTTTAACATTTGAAACACCTTCAACAATAATTGTCTCGGTTCTTAAAATATCGCTGGATATACCAGCAGTTTTTAGAAGTCCGCCGGCAAGAGGAAATGATTTGCCTAGATTTGCGTAAGGAGGATCAAAATCAGAATCTTCGAGTTCGTCCAGCTCAATACCGGCAATTTCGAACATCTCTTTTAATTCAACAAAAGTTAATACGCCTTCAATAGCATCGGAAACATTTTCATCCATTGCCTCGCTTTTTTTTGCTACACACGGACCAATAAAAACAACTTGAGTATCCTCACCAAAATTTTCCTTCAAGTATCTGCCCATTGCTATCATTGGCGAAACTACTTTTGCTAGGTTTGGAACAAGTTCTGTATGGTACTTTTCAATAAAATTATATACAGCGGGGCAAGGAGAACTTATTATTGTTCCGTTACGGGTATTTTCAAATACATCTTTGTAGGCTTCACTAATTAAATCAGCACCGAATGCTGTTTCACAAACTTGCATGAATCCGAGTTTTTTTAGTGCAGTTGGAATTTTATTGTATTGATCTGGAAATGATGCAGCAAATGATGGCGCAACTATTGCAACTCCTTTTCCCGTTGGAATTATTGCATTCATCACTTTATCAACTTCGCTATAAATTTCCTTGGCATTCTGGGAACATACTTTAACACAGTGTCCGCAGCTAATGCATCTATCGGAAAGTACAACTGCCTGTCCGTCCATAACTCGTATTGCAGCAGCCGGACATTCACGAATGCAGGAATAGCATCTCTTGCATTTTTGACCTATTGTACTAACAATATAATATTTCATCGAATTCAAATTCGATAATCACTATTTATTTTTTAGTATGTAAAATTGCTTTTCTATCTACATAGGATGTATGAAGAATATCATGCGCTTTATGACTATTCGGTTCAACGAAAAACTCTTCATAGATCTTCTTGACAGATTCATTTTCATGTGACATTCTGTGCTTAGCTTTTTCATCTATTTCGTAAAGAGCTTGAACACGTTTTATTATTTTTTCCGGTTTTTGATGAATTGGCTGACCGCCGCCGTTAATACACCCACCGGGGCATGCCATTACTTCAATAAAGTGGTAATTGCTTTCACCGTTTTTGATTTCTTCGAGGACTGGGTCTACATTTCCAATCCCGTTTACTACGGCTACATTAACTTCCATTCCATTTATATCAACAGTACATTCTTTTACTCCGCCGCCGCCTCGTAAATCGAACATTTCTAAACTTTCTAAATTTTTGCCGGTCATCTTAAAGTAGGCAGTCCTTAGTGCTGCTTCCATTACACCACCCGATGTGCCAAATATAGCAGCCGCACCGGTGGATTCGCCTAACGGATTATCAAATTCGTCTTCCGGCAGATCGTTAAAATCAATGCCTGCCATTTTGAACAGTCTAACTAATTCTCGAGTTGTTAAAACTGCATCAACATCAGGTCTCTTTTCAATATTTAATTCAGGTCTATCGGATTCAAACTTTTTAACTGTACACGGCATAATTGATACAACATAAATGTCTTCCGGCTTTAATCCCATTTTCTTAGCATAATAAGTTTTTAGAACAGCGCCTTCCATTTCATGCGGTGATTTACAAGTTGATACGTGAGATAAAAGTTCCGGACTGTTTTGCTCAATGTATTTTACCCATCCTGGGCAGCAGCTTGTAAACATCGGAAGTTTACCGCCTTTATTTATCCTGCTTATTAGTTCGGTTCCCTCTTCCATAATTGTTAAGTCAGCAGCAAAGTTGGTATCAAAAACTTTTTTGAAACCTAATCGCTTTAAACCTGTAACCAATTGTCCCGTTACATTTGAGCCTAATGGTAAATTATATTCTTCACCAATAGATGCTCGTACAGCCGGAGCAATTTGTACTATCGCATATTTACTTTTATCATTTATTGCGCTAACAATATCTTTAGCATGGCTTTTTTCTCTTAATGCAGCTGTTGGACAAACTAGTATACATTGACCGCAAAGAATACAATCACTTACGTTTAAGCCTTTATTAAAAGGAGTTGTAACATTGCTTGTAAAACCGCGGTTAGTAAAATCAATTGCACCAACTTTTTGAATTTCATTACATGCACGAACACATCTGCCGCACAAAATACACTTAGCAGGGTCTCGTTCCATTGATGCGCTTGAAATATCAATTGCGTGGTCTTTATGTTCTCCGGCATATCTATGCTCACGTAATCCGTAAATCTCTGATAGATCCTGCAGTTCGCAGTTTTTATTTCTAACACATATCAAGCAATCTTGAGGATGATTTTCAACTAACAATTCAACAATAGTTTTGCGTGCTGTTTTAACTCTGCGTGAATTTGTATCAACGTTCATTCCTGGCTCAACCGGGTATGCGCAGCTGGGTATTAAACCGCCTCTACCATCAACTTCAACAACACACATTCGGCATGCACCTGTTGGAAACAAATCTTTCATATGGCATAAAGTAGGAATTTTTATTCCCACTGATTTGGCTGCATCAAGGATTGTCATTCCATCTTCAGCTTTTACTTTTATATTATTTATTGATAATTCAATCATGGCTTCTCCATACAACAAATTATGTTCATAACTTAGTTAACGTTGATTGCATCAAACCTGCAAGTTTCAACGCACATACCGCATTTAATACATTTAGCTTCTACAATTAAGTGAGGATGTTTCTTCTCTCCGATAATTGCTTCAACAGAACATTTTCTTGCACACAAACCGCAGCCGTTACAAGCATCTTGGTTTATTGTGAATGTTAGTAATTCCTTACAAACTCCGGCGTCGCAATGTCTATCGTAAATATGATTTTCGTATTCATCCCTGAAATAGTGTAAGCCGGATAAAACAGGATTTGGTGCACTTTGTCCTAATCCGCAAAGCGATGTATCTTTGATAACTTCAGCTAATCTTTTTAAGTGAATAATACCTTTGAATCTTTGAAGCTGAACGAGTTTATTATCATCCTTGTCATAATTTTTTGTAATTCGTTCAACAATTTCCAGCATTCGTTTTGTACCTTCTCTACAAGGAACGCATTTACCGCACGATTCATTTTGAATGAATGTTAAAAAGAACTTAGCAACATCAACCATACAAGTATCTTCATCCATTACAACAAAACCACCCGATCCCATCATTGCACCGACTGTTTTTAATGATTCGTAATCAACTTGTGTATCCATAACATGCTCGGGCAAACAACCGCCTGAGGGTCCGCCAATTTGAACTGCTTTAAATTTTTTCCCGTCGGGAATTCCCCCGCCGATATCAAAAACAATCTCACCAAGTGTAACTCCCATCGGTACTTCAACTAATCCGCTGTATTTGACCTTTCCACTAAGTGCAAAAACTTTTGTACCCTTACTGGTTTCAGTTCCGATTGAAGAATACCACGTAGCACCGTTTACAATAATTGTGGAAACATTTGCAAAAGTTTCAACATTGTTAATTATAGTTGGCTTTCCCCACAATCCCGAAACTGCCGGATACGGAGGACGAGGTTTGGGCATTCCGCGCTTACCTTCAATTGAGGCGATCAATGCTGTCTCTTCACCGCAAACAAATGCGCCTGCACCTTTTTTAATTTTTAAGTCAAAGTTGAATCCGCTGTTCAAAATATTTTTTCCGAGCAATCCGTATTCTTTACACTTTTTAATAGTGTTCTGCAATCTTTCAATTGCGAGTGGATATTCTGCACGGCAATAAATATATCCGAATGATGCGCCGATTGCATAAGCAGCGATTATCATTCCTTCAACTAATTGATACGGGTCTCCTTCCAAAATTGAGCGGTCCATAAATGCACCGGGATCTCCTTCATCAGCATTACAAATAATATATTTTTGATCGACTTTCTGCTGATTAGCGAATTTCCATTTTTTCCCAGTTGGAAAACCTCCGCCGCCTCTGCCGCGTAATCCACTTTCCAAAATTTCATCTACAACTTCAGTTGGATTCATTAATCTTAACGCTTTATCTAATCCCTTGAAACCGCCTGCAGCAATGTATTCATCTATAGAATCGGGATTCACAATTCCTAGGTTTTTAAGAACGACTCTTTTCTGTCTTTTGAAATAGGATGTTTCATTAATATTTGGAATTTCACTCGACCCTTTTCCGTACGTAGCAAATACTTTTTTAGCAAATGCTTTTTTATCTACCAAAGTTGTTTTAATTAATTCTTTAACATCCTTTGGAAAAATTTCCTTATAAATGATTCTATCATTATTGGGCAATTTAACATCAACAACCGGTTCAATAGCGCCAAAACCAATTCCGCCGGTAGCAACAATTTCTGCGTCAATATTTTGTTCAGCTAATTCTTTTTCAATTGCCTCTTTAACCTTTCCGGCTCCGGAAGCTAAACCGCTTGTGTCCATTCCAATAAAAATGATCGGCTTACTATGAACTTCATGTGAGAGAACTTTAAGATAGTTATCTATTTCCTTTTCTTGTCCCGGTGTTAAAGATCCATCAGTACAGTGAGCAATAAATTCATTCTTCGGTGAGTCAGGAGAATGTTTACCATCTTTAAAATTTAATTCAAGAAAACTCTTCATTACGCACCTACACTTTGTGTTTCTTGTTCAGACAGTTTTTTTCCTTCAATTCTATATTTTTTAAGAATCTTAGGAATTTCTTTTATAGCTAATCTTCCGTAATATTCTTCGTTGATACTAATAACCGGAGCAATACTGCAAGCGCCAATACAGGCAACAGTTTCAATTGTAAAAAGTTTATCGCGGGTTGTTTCACCTGCATTTATTCCAAGCTCTGTTTCCAAAGCAAAAAGTATATTATTTGAATTTTTAACATGACATGCTGTACCTCGGCAAATTCTAATTACGTTTTTGCCAAGCGGAGTTAAGCGGAATTGATTGTAAAAAGTGGCAACGCCGTAAACACTAGCGAGAGGCATCCCAACAAATGAGGCAACATCTAACAGTGCATTTTCGGGCAGGTAGCCATATATTTCTTGAACATCCTGAAGCAACGCAATCAAATTGCTTCTGTCCTTTACTGTATAATTTTTGAAAATTTGATCGTGCATAAAACCACCTGTTGTTTGAATTTTACCCACTTTTGCAATTTATATGCCACTATCTTATTATTGATTATCTGAAGTTTAAGTTCATATTTCAACTGTTTTCTAAATATTTCATCAATAAATTTCCTAACAATAGGAAAGCCAAATCTTAAATTCCTAAATAATATAAAAGCTCATTTGATGATTAGGAATCATTTGTTAAGGATTTTGGATTTTTAATTCACTATTTTTTTAATAACAATAACTGCAATTAAATAAGATCAGAAATCTTTAATGAATAATTCCGAAATAAAAATAAACGCGGCGAAAATATCATTAACCGTGGGCATTTTTATGTTTATCGCAAAAATGAGCGCATATTTTTTAACCGGATCAAGTGCTATATTTTCTGATGCCGCAGAATCTGTCATTCACATTATTGCAACTTCGCTTGCACTTTATAGCATAATTCTTAGTTCCAAACCGCCCGATAAAAATCATCTTTACGGACATGGAAATGTTGAATATTTCTCCGCCGGACTTGAGGGAGTGCTTATAATAGTAGCTGCAATTACAATTATTTATTTTGCTGTAAATGATATAATAATTGGTTACATCCCTCAAAAATTAGATTGGGGTACTGCTATTATTGGTTTTGCCGGGTTAGTAAATTTAGTTTTGGCTTACTTTTTAATCGGTAAAGGTAAGCAAACAAATTCCCTTGCTCTCATTGCAGATGGAAAACATATACTAACGGATTCATTTACAAGCATTGGCGTTGTGATCGGTTTGCTGCTTGTACTGTTTACAGATATTTATATAATTGACCCAATTGTTGCGATGCTTGTTGGGATTAACATTGTTTTTACCGGTTATAAATTAGTCCGTCAGTCTGTTGGCGGATTGATGAATGAAACCGATAAGACTCAGTTATCCAAAATTGCTAATACTCTAAAACTCAATCGTGAAGATGCTTGGATTGATTTACATAATTTGCGATTCTGGTCGGCGGGTGATAAAATGTTTATAGATTTTCACCTTGTTCTCCCCTACTTCCTAAATATAAAAGAAGCACATGAAATTGAAGAAAGATTAGGAGAAACAATAAATGGCAGTGTCGGCTTAGCACAGACAATTATCCATTTTGACTACTGCACAAAAGAGTATTGTAAAATTTGCGACGTGATTGATTGTGAGGTAAGGTTTGAGGAAAAATCAATTAACATAGCCTGGACAGAAGATAAATTGATTGATGATACATACATTTCGAGAAAAGAGTAACCTCTAAGTTTAGTTACTCATTCTCAAAATTAAATTCACAGATAAAGCCTTAAGCTAGCTTTTCATTCTTCTTAATAGAAGCAGCAGCCATATCTTTTTTATATTGAATAAACTTATCGGCTAATTCCTTTTCACCTGTAGCAATAATTTGAATCGCCAGCAGAGCCGCATTTTTTGCTCCATCAACGGCAACAGTAGCAACGGGAATTCCGGGAGGCATCTGCACGATTGATAAAAGTGAATCCATTCCTTCAAAACTTTTTCCTTTCATCGGTACGCCAATAACGGGTAGAATAGTTTGTGCTGCAGTTACACCAGGCAAATGAGCCGCCATTCCTGCTGCTGCAATAATTACTTTCAATCCTCGTGAAGCGGCGGAACTAGAATACTTGGCATGTTCTTCGGGAGTTCTGTGAGCGGATAAAATTTTAACCTCGTATCCTACACCAAATTCTTTACAAACATCAACAGCTTTCTGCATAATCGGCAAGTCGGAATCACTGCCCATTATAATCCCAATTTTTATATCTGAACTCATTTCAATTCCTTTATTTGATTTGGATAAATTAGTTGTGCAAAATTATAAAATTATTGGGAAGGTTAAAATAGAAAATGAAAATATGCGGTAAAAAGAAATGCCATGCTGAAATTATTTTCAACATGACATTTAAAATTTGTGCTTAAAATTCAACTTCCTTTTTGGCTTTTGATATTGAACCAACGCCGGAAACATTTGATGATACTTTGCTTGGATTACCAACGTATTCAATATTACCCACACCGGAAACTTCGGCTTTTAAAATATTTGAGGCATAGACCGTTGCATCGCCAACACCGCTTACGGAAATATAAACATCATCCGAAATTAAATTTTTTGAATCAATATTTCCCGCTCCCGACATCGAAATATCTAAAATATCTGTTTTGCCGGATAAAATAATTCCCCCTGCTCCGCTTAAGGAAACACTAAACCTGCTGCAGTCAATATCAGTTGCAGTAATCTCGCTAGCACCTGATGATTCAATTGATTCTAGTTCTTTAGTTGTAACTGTAATGACAATTTCTTCTCTAGGCCGTAAGTTCTTCTTTGAGTAAATTTTAAGTGTCGAGTTTTTAACTTTTGTTCTGATAAGTGGAATTAAATTATCATCAGCTGAAATGTGGACTTTATATTCATCTCCCATGATAACTCTTACCTCATAAGCACCGGATATTTCTAATGATGAAAAACTTTCAAAGGTTCTTGTGTCTTCTTCTAAATCCCCGCTTCCTCTAACGCCTGTAAATCTGCAACCCAGAAGGACAAAAGATAACAACAATAAATAAACTAATGATCTTGTTCTCATGATCTCTCCTATTTTGTTATTTAAGACGAAGAATGCCGCTAATAAGTTACAACCAAATGGTATGCTTATTTTCATAATGCAATAAAATTGACTTATTTTTCTATTCGCTGGGAAAATCCGATTATATATCCATCCGGATCCTTAACAGAATATTCCATTGTTCCATAAAATGTTTGATGTTTATCTTTTATCATTTCGGCAGATTTTGTACGCGCATAAATTGAATCAAGATCACTTACTTCGAAGTATAACAAAAATGATGGCAAAAGTTTATCGGGAATGAGATCAGGTAACTCAGATTTTATGCCTTCATAACTTTGAAGCATCAATTCTATCTCGCCACATTTTAAAATTGCGAATTCTAAATTTCCAGTATCTGGTAAAGTCATTTCAACTTCAAAGCCAATTAAATTGGTATAAAATTCAATTGATTTATTTACATTTTTTACAATAAGATTTGTGGTCATTTTATTGATCAATTGTGCATTACCTCCATCTTTAACTTTTGTGGGTTTTTCAAATAATGAGTTTCCAACAATACTCCAAACAAGAGCGACTATTAAGAAAAGTAGTGGAATAGTTAAATATGTTTTTACTTTTGCATTCATCTACTATTCCTTTGATTGTTTAGTTTTCTTATTATCAATAAGTTAAATTAACAAAAGAAATTATTTTATTAAATTTATTTAATGAATTAAATCTTAAGTAATAAATTGGAATTAGTTATGGCTCGAGTAAAATTAGAACTGCCAAATAATTTTAATTATTCAACAGTAGTCGATGTTAGAATAACGGATATAAACTACGGTGGTCATTTGGGCAATGATTCTGTTCTATCTTTAATTCATGAGGCGAGAGTTAGATTTTTGGCTGAAAATAATTATTCTGAAAAAGATGTTGACGGTGTTGGAATTATTATGACTGATACGGTAATAGTTTATTCTTCAGAAGGATTTTACGGAGATAAAATCAGAATTGATGTTGCACTAGAAAACATGACAAATACGGGCTGCGATATATTTTATAAATTGATTAATAGCAAGAATGAAAAAGAAATCGCAAAAGCTAAAACAGGTATCGTTTTTTATAATTACCAATTAAAGAAAGTTGCTCGGACTCCAAAAACATTCATAAATAAATTTCAAAAGGATTAAATCATTTCGCTCATCAGTTCTTTACGCGGTTGAGCAATAACTACTTTGTTAACAAGCATTCCCTTATCTGCAATTACCATCGCTCCAGATTCAACTGCACTTGTAACAGCAGCGACCTCGCCGGTAATTGTGCAGAAGGCTTTTCCGCCAAGTGCCATTGCTAATCGAATTTCAATAAGCTTTACTGTTGCAGCTTTAACGGCGGCATCCGCACCTTCAATAAGTGAAGCAACGGAAAATGATTCAAGAATTCCAAGCGATTCCAATTCTTCAGTATTGCTGTGACCGGAAAGTGCCGGAAAAATATCCTTATGTACATTCGGAATTACAAAAGTATCAATTATCGCATAATCCAATGAATGTGAAACAGCATCAACTGCCGTTTGAACCTCTGCAACATCGCCGCCGACAAGCACCATATATTTGCCCGAACAAATTGTTCGGGATAATATCAATTCCACTTGCGAAGTTTTTAACATTATATCGGCCGCCTGCATTCCCGCGGCTATGCTTGATAATTCCACTAACCCAATTGAATTCATTTCCATTTTATAATTCCTTTCTACGATAAAATTTATGCTGATATTACAATATAATTTTCAGTTACTTCTTCCACTTTGCCATTGATAGAAGAATGGATTTGCGCCCCCAGTTCTCCATTTTCGATCTCGCCGATGACATCACCTTTTTTTACAATACTGCCTTTTGAAACAATTGCATTTGCGGGAGTGCCGATATGCTGCTTTAATAATATTTTTACCTTTGATGGCGAAGGCATTTCTTTGTTGAATGGTGTATCTGCTTGATAATTATACAAATCTAATTTTTTCATTAATTGTTTTAACGGCACTCTTCTTCCATCTTTTATAGGATGAACTTTAACAGGTTTTTGCTGCTCATATCGAGCACCCATTATTTTATTTTCTGCTTTCCCTTGATCACAAGCTTCACGTGGGTACAAATCCTCCGGACATGAATAGAGAGAGCATAGTCCACAAGAACAGCATAAATCTGCATACTGATTCCATACCGCTTCGCCGGTTGTTGTGAATTCAAGTGAACGCATTACTTTGTGAGGCTGAACGTCATAACCTAATAAATAACGGGGACAAAGCTCAGTGCAGTAACTGCATTGGTCGCATGCTGATTTACCAATTCTATTCATGCTTTCAATATTCCGATTCATCCTACTAACCAGGTAATGATCTTTAGGAAGAACAATGTACCCGCCTGATGTTTTTGTAACGGGTTTTCCCAGATCAAAAGTTAAGTTACCCATTAATATTCCGCTCTCAAAAACTGCAAAGTCGTTTATAGCAGCCCCGCCTGCGTGCTCTATTACTTCCTTAATTGAGGTACCGATTGGGACGAAAAAAGATGAAGGCTTATTTACCAATCCAGCTACACATAAAAATTTTTCAGTAACAGGAACATCTTCAATAGCTTTTGAAACATTATAAAATGTTTCTACATTATTAACAATGCAGCCAACATCCAATGGAATTCCATAAGGCGGCATTAACCTTTTTGTAGCATGATAAACCAATTCATACTCATCGCCGCTTGGATAAAAATCACCAAGAAAACTCATTTCAATTTTATCACTGATCTCCTTTTTAATAGCGGCAGCGGCTAAAGCATTTTTTGTTTTGATTCCAAAATAACCTTTGTTTGCTTTTGTCTGTTCAATCATCAACTCCATTCCGCGGACAATTTCCGGGGCAAAGTTCAACATAATTTCATAATCTTTGTGAAGCAGCGGTTCACATTCGGCACCGTTTGCAAGTACAATTTCAACGGTAGCCTGAGCTTTAATATGTGTGGGAAAACCTGCACCACCTGCACCAACTACACCTGCCTTAAATATTTTTTCAGTCAGCGACATTTTCTACCTTTCTCTTAATTACAACTACAGTTTTATCATCCTGATATTTACTGTTGGAAGTTGAAAACTTTATTACATCATCAAGAATTGCCTGAGCTAATTGTTTAGGACTTAAACTTATATTCCGCCTGATAATATTTTCTAATCTATACTCTTCATAAAATTCGAATTTATCATTTGCAGACTCAGTAATTCCATCAGAATAAATTACTAAAACATCACCGGGGTTGAAGTAAATACTGTCTGTTGAATACCGAGAATTCGGAGCAGGGCCAACAAGCGGTCCGGTTGGTTCTAAATATCGAATAACTCCTGTCTTCTTTTCAAAAAATATTGGCGGATTGTGCCCAGCGTTTGCATAAAGAAATAATCCCTTTTTATCATGAGTTAATTCTCCGTAAAACAGGCTTGCAAACCGATCGTCACTGAATATTTTATTTACTAGTTCATTCAGGCGGCTCATTAGTAATGATATTTTAATTTCGAACATGCTTGCCATACGGACAGCACCGGAAATATACATTGCTTCAGCAGCAGCACTCAATCCTTTTGATGCCGCATCGCCGACTGTAACAGCAAGTCGTTGATTATCGTTTCCGATTTTTAGATAATCAAAAAAGTCACCGCCTAATATTTCTGCAGGTATTGTTACTCCAAATAAATCATAATCGTGAAAACTGTATTCATGTTCCGGTAGGATGCTGCGCTGTAATTGTTTTGCTTTATCCAGATCATCAATTAAAGATTTTCTGGACATTGAAAGTCTGCTCTCTTTTATTTTTGAAGTTAACACAGAGGCAACTATGTTTAGTGTATATCTTAATTCATCATCAATTTGGTCACTGTTTAAGGCAAGCAAATATTGGTAGTAAGTTTTTTCACCAAGTTTTACCCTACTGCCAACACCTGAAGCGGAGTATCTAAAAATTCCTTTTTCAAGTAAAATCTTGTCGGTTTCATTTGCTAGTATCGTTCGCTCTTTTGCGATCTTATCAAAGACAGGATAATCAATAATGTTCAGTTGAAAATTTTTATCGATCTTTGGTACATTACCATTCTGGAATAACAGTCTGTAGCAGTTGGAATCAATATCAAGTTTCCAAACTCTGCCGCCGGTAACATTAATTTCGTCGTTCTGAATAATTTCATTTAATACATTCCCTAGCAATTCGGATTCCGAGTTAAATGATTTTGATGCTATCGATTCAATAGTTCTATATATTTTTTTCTGTTTCATTTATTTATTTCCAAACATAATAAGGTCATTACAATTTTATTTTGAGTAATGTTCAATAACTTTTATTAATGCATTCAAACTCGGCTGATTAAAATAATTAACTTTCAATGTATTCATAATGCTATTAACGGTTGGTCTGTAAACACCTTTGGCAACATAACCGCCGCCTTCATAAATTCCAAGTTTTTCTTCCGCAATTGTGGAATCAACAAGGGTTATTTCTTCACTTCCATCGAGCAGATCCTTCCACTTAGAATCAAAATCAACAAGAGTTGTGATGTTAGGCTCCCAGGGTTCCACATCGGTTGGATAATAGTTTTGATAAGCAGCATTTGGATCATGATATTCATCTGCTAGCCCGGCTAATCCATGACCAAGCTCGTGTACAAATATTTTATCGGTTGATCTATCTTTAGTAACTGAGCAAGAATAGTAATTATAGATAGCTCCACCTCCGTAAATATTTGAATTGACTAAAATATAAATTTGATCGTAGGGTGCGTTTGCAGCCACATCTCTCACAGAATGATAATCATCTGTCATCACATATCTGTCTGTATCAAAAGTATAAAACTTAGTATTCATTATAGTGTTCTTCCAAACATCTTTCCCGGGAATATCAGTACCGCTTTCTTTTGATGCGGCTGCAACCCCCCAAATATTAATTTTATCCTTATGCTCTTTAAATGGGGAAAATTCAAAAAGTGATTCTGCAATATCTTCACAATCAGTTTCAAATTGATCCAATTCTTCCTGGGCATATCCTTCTGCTAAAAATACAATATCCAACTTTTCACTTGGGTCGCCGGAGTAATGTACTTTGAAATTATCGAATACTTTTTTTCTATCCTTTACAATAAAATAGCTGCTTGGATCAATTAAATATTCAAACTTTTTAATGAACTCATTCTTCTTATTTCTTTTAAATATTTCCACTCTAACAGTATCTTTCGGGTAAGGAATTGTAATAGTGCCGCTGAAAGATTTTGTCGTTTGTTCAGCTTCTGCTACTGTTTGCCACTCTGCAAATAGCGTGGAATAACTTGTTGAATAAATTAATGTGTTAGCAGCATGACTAAAAACTTTTGCTTGATACAAACCAAAACCGAGATTATCGATCATTTTAGTTTTGGAGCCGCCCCAATATGGCTCTTCAATTAATTTATCTATTGAAAATATTTCAGATTTATTATTTCCTGTTTCAAAATAATCGATACGCAAAGTTTTGTTTTCAAAATATTCGTCAAATTCAATTTGCCCAAATGCCAAATTAGAAGTTAGGAGGAAGAGAAAAAGAAATTTCATTTATTGATTTCCTAAAAAGTATTGTAAAAATTTATTGTATTCAATTTATCAAACAAAAATAAAAAATGCCCAAATAAAGGGCATTATTTAATGTTTATATATTTACGATCTGTTAGCTTAAATTGTATCAATCACAGTTGCTAACTTAAAATCTTTCTCCGTAATACCTCCGGCGCTATGTGTCGATAAAGTGATTTTAACTTTATTCCATGAATGAATTAAAATATCCGGATGATGATCCTGCTTCTCTGCTTCAATACCAACTTTAATTGTGAGTGCTAATGCATCGGAAAAGTCCTTCAACTTAAATTCCTTTTCAATTGATTTACCGGACTGAGCCCAACTGTTAAGCCGGCTCAGTCTTTCTTTTATTTCAATGTTGCTTAATACTTTCATCACAATTTATTCCGGCAAGTCTTCAACTGAATTATCAACAGAATCCGTCTGTTCTCCTTTTGCGGCAGGTTCTTCAGTAGACTCGCTTATTTTTTCGCCATGAATAAAGTAGAGATCGTCAGTTTCTTCTTTTCGCTTAACAAGAATGGAATCTCCATCTTTGAAGTGCCCGAGAAGAAGTTCTTCAGCTAATGGGTCTTCCAAATATTTTTGAATTGCACGTCTTAAAGGTCTCGCGCCGAATTTTGGATCGAATCCTTTCTCAGCAATTAAATCCTCTGCTCCAGCTTCAAGAACTATGTGCATATGCTTTTCTGTAATGCTATTCAAAAGGTCTTTCATTTCAATTTTGATAATCTGTTTTATATCGTCCTTATCAAGACTTCTAAATACAATTGTTTCATCAACTCTATTTAAAAATTCAGGATTGAAAAGTTTTTTAAGTGCATCCTCAACAGTATCCTTCATATGATCATATTTATCTTTTTCTTTATCCTCACCAAAACCATAACCGCCGGTTGATTTCAAATCCCTTGTTCCAACATTGGAAGTCATGATGATCAAAGTATTTTTGAAATCGACTTTTCTGCCAAGGCTGTCAGTAAGCTGTCCGTCATCAAGAACTTGAAGAAGAATGTTAAACACGTCCGGATGAGCTTTTTCAATTTCATCAAAGAGAACTACAGAATATGGTTTTCTTCTTACCCGCTCTGTCAATTGTCCGCCTTCTTCATAACCAACATACCCGGGAGGTGCTCCAACTAATCTTGAAACAGCATATTTTTCCATGTACTCGCTCATATCAATTCTAACAAGTGCGTCTTCGGAATCGAACAAATATCTTGCAAGAACTTTTGCCAGTTCGGTTTTACCAACACCTGTTGGACCTAAAAAGATGAAACTTCCAATTGGCTTTGTTGGATTTTTTAATCCTGCTCTGCTTCTTCGAATCGCTTTGGATAATTTTGCTACAGCTTCATCTTGCCCAACAATTTTATCTTTAAGGCTTGTTTCCATTCTCATGATCTTATCAGATTCTGCCTGAATTACTCTTGTTACAGGAATGCCTGTCATCATTGATACAACAGTTCCAATATCATCTTCTGATACATCATAAAAGGTATCTTTTGTTTGTAATTCCCACTGAATTTTGGCTTCTTCAAGCTGGTTCTGTAAGTTACGTTCAGTGTCTCTCAAACGAGCAGCCTCTTCATAATCCTGCTGTTTAACAACTTTAATTTTATCAATTTTTACTTTTTCAATATCTTCTTCTAATTTCAAAATATCATCTGACACAGTGAAGTTACCCATGTGTACACGTGATCCTGCTTCGTCAAGAACGTCAATAGCTTTGTCGGGCATGTATTTATCAGTGATATACCTGTCACTTAATTTAACAGCAGCATTTATTGCCTCATTAGAATATTTAACTTTATGATGTTCCTCGTATTTAAATTTTATGAAATTTAATATTTCAACCGTTTCATCAACGGAAGGAGGATCGACCATAACTTTTTGGAACCTTCTATCTAATGCGCCGTCAGTTTCAATTTGCTTTCTGTATTCATCCAAAGTAGTTGCACCTATGCATTGAATATCACCACGTGCAAGTGCAGGCTTAAACATATTTGAAGCATCCAAGGAACCGGAAGCTCCGCCGGCACCCACGATCGTATGAAGTTCATCAATGAACAAAATAACATCTTGAGCTTTTTCCAACTCGTTCATTAATGCTTTCATTCTCTCTTCAAATTGTCCACGGTATTTTGTTCCCGCAACTAATCCGGCAAGGTCTAGAGTTACAACTCTTTTATTTTGCAAAATTCTAGGAACTTTGCGTTGAATTATTCTTAGTGCCAATCCTTCTGCAATCGCAGTTTTACCAACACCGGGTTCACCAATAAGCACTGGATTATTTTTCTTTCTTCTACTTAAAACCTGTGCAACTCTTTCAATTTCCTTTTCCCTACCAACTACGGGATCAAGTTTGTCTTCCAATGCTAATTTTGTTAAGTCCCTACCAAAATTATCTAAAACGGGTGTCTTAGTTTTATCAACTTTTTTACCCGCGGGAGGCGGAGGCAAATTTGGTCTATCGGCACTTTTACCGCTGCCCAAAATGTTATTCAGCTCAGCTCTTGCGCTTTCATAAGTAACGTTAAATTGATGTAGAATTTGAGTAGCAATATTATCTTCATCTCTTAGCAATGAAAGCAATATGTGCTCAGTTCCAATAAAATCAGACTTATAAATTTTTGATTCGATCTGAGTAATTTTAAGAACTTTTTCCGCTTGTTTTGTTAACGGAATATTACCAATTGTTAATGTGCCGCCCGATGTACGGACTGTATTTTCAATTGCCTTTTTTAATTTTATTAAGTCAACATCAAGATTTTTCAATATCTTAACAGCAATACCCTGACCTTCTCGAATTATTCCTAATAAGAGATGCTCAGTACCAATGTAATCATGTCCGAGACGGAGGGCTTCTTCCCTGCTTAACCTAATAACTTCCTGTACTCGCTCCGAAAAATTTCCATCCATTATATTTTTTCCTAATTATTTTTATTTACTTCGTTAAACAACATAACAAGTTATTTAGTTCTATTTAATATAAAGATTGACATTCCTGCAATCAAGCCTAATATAAATTGTGTTTTATTATTATTGGATAAACGTTGCACAAAAGTTTTGGATAGAAACTTATTAGCAGCCTATTAGTGCTAAGCGAAAGGATTAACAATTTTAATTGATTGAATTTTTTGATTATGCTGCAAATCTTCAGAGTACAATATTTTACTATCAGATTGCAGTGCTGCTGCAATAATTAGAGAATCATAAAAAGAATATTGCCATCGTTCCATCACATCTAAAGCACGATGATAAAGCTCAACACTTGTAAATATTTCACAAAGCGGTGCTAATACATTATCTAAATATTTTTTGCAATCACTTAAAGAAAGTGGAACTTCAAATTTTTTTGTGGAAACATTTAAGAATTCCTGGATAACTTGATAACTAATACAACCTTTATTCTCAATAATTGCTGATTTGATGATATCGTCACCGATCTTCTTTTTTTCAAATGATTCAAAATCGAATGAATAGACAAAAATATTTGTATCGATAAAATACTTATCTTTCATTCAATTCACTCCGTGTAAATTTCCCACCGACTTTAACATAATTAAATGATTGAAGTAATTGATCGTAATCATCTGTTTTAATATTTGAGTTCGTAAATTGTTTTAACCATTGTCTGAATGATTCATTCAATGTTGTTCTCTCTCGTCGAGCTTTTTCGCGAGCTTTTTTAATTAATTTTTCGTCTGCGCTTAGAGTTATATTTTTTAACATTTTTTAGTCCCCAGATAAAAAGCACTAATATAGTGTACACAAATATAGTTTTACTTGGTATAAAATGCAACGATTTATAATACAAGAGAAATACATAAAAAAAAACTGCTCAAAATTATTTAAGCAGTCTTAAATTATAAAAATTCAATCAATTACTCTTTTATTTCTTCAGCCCCATGTGTTAGTTTATTTAATTTTTTGAAGAATACTAACAGCAGCAATCCAAATAAAACACAGAAAACGAATATTCCAGTAAATACTTCAAACTCACCTGCTTTTTGTGCTAATTCACCCACAAGTCCAGCTAATTTATTTCCTAATCCTGTTGCGGCAAAGTATAAGCCCATCATAATTGAAGCATATTTTAACGGAGCAAGTTTTGTTATAAATGAAAGCGCCACCGGGGAAATTGACAACTCCCCTATAACTTGAAGTAAATATGAGAGTATTAGCCAGATCAACATTGCTTTTCCGCCATCAGCAGCTTCCAATGTAGCGCCTGTCATCATTAAAAATCCGGTACCCATAACCATTGTACCAATTGCCATCTTAAATAATGAGGATGACTCCTTCCCTTTTTTGTTCCTCTTCATCCAAAAGTTTGCGACAATTGTACCAAAAATTACGACAAATATTGCAGGTACTGATTGGAATAAACTGGCGGGAATTTCCAGTCCAAATAAGACTCGATTTATTTTATCATTTGTGTAAATATTCATCAAACCGCCTGCCTGCTCATAAGCAGCCCAAAAAACAATAACAATCAGAAATGAAATTAGCAGCACAACAATGCGATCTTTTTCAATTTTTGTAAGCGGTTTATTTTCCATTGTTCCTTGAACTTTTTCAACCGGAACAAAATTACCAACATCTTTTAAGAATTTTTGCCCCCAAACATAAACTACCTGCCCGATGATCATTCCAATACCGGCTAAACCAAAACCATAATGCCAGCCGTAAACTTCGCCAATGTATCCAACTAATAATGGAGCAGTCGCTGCGCCAATATTTATTCCAATGTAAAAGATTGTAAATCCTGCATCTCGCCTTGCATCACCCTCTTTATATAAACCGCCAACCATTGTTGAAATATTTGCTTTCAAACATCCAACACCTGAAATTATAAGTCCTAACCCAACATAGAAGGTCTCAATATTATTCAACACAAGAGTCAGCTGTCCGGCAGCAATTAAAACTCCACCGATAAAAACAGTTTTCTTTTGTCCAAGCCATCTATCAGCAATCCAACCGCCGGGAATTGACATAACATACACGAGCATTGTGTACCATCCGTAAAGTACAAGTGCATCGGCGTTTGACCAACCTAATCCGGGATTTGCGCCTATTGTTTCTTTTGTTAAATAGAGCACTAGTATTGCCCGCATACCGTAAAAACTGAAACGCTCCCACATCTCTGTAAAAAAGAGAATCGGCAATCCTTTAGGATGTTTACTACTCATTGGAACTCCTTATTGTTCAATTGAATAATTTTGGATCATTTTTAATTGAAATGTTTCCTTCCGCAATAAAAATTAACTACAATTACTAAATGTAGGGCAATAATATTTTTAATCAAAAAATATTAATTATTAAAAAAATGATTTGAATATTTGAAACCATTTTTATTCGCATCGTGTTACTATTATTCAATTGTAATATTCTTTTATAATCTTTAATTTAATTCTCAATTCTAACTTTTAATTAATTTATTTGGAGCAAAAATGGAAGCTTTTACGGGATTAGCTATCGTAATTATTATTGCCGTAATATTCTTATTGATTTTATTCACTTATTTTATTCCAGTCGGTCTATTTATTACCGCATACTTTTCAGGAGTTAAAGTAAAAATATTTAAAGATTTGGTTGGTATGAGACTTAGAAAGGTACCGCCAAATGTAATTATCAGAAGTAAAATTACCGCAACAAAAGCGGGAATTCCAATGGAAATAGCATTGCTTGAAGCACATTATCTTGCAGGTGGAAATGTTATTAAAGTAGTTCAGGCACTTATTTCCGCAAACAAGGCAAATTTGGATTTAACATTCGACAAAGCTACAGCTATTGACCTCGCAGGTCGTGATGTTCTTGAAGCTGTTCAAATGTCGGTACTTCCTAAAGTAATTGAAACACCGCTTGTTACTGCAGTTGCAAAAGATGGTATTCAATTAAAAGCGCTTGCAAGAATTACCGTTCGCGCAAACATCGATCGTTTAGTAGGTGGTGCAACCGAGGCTACAATTTTAGCTAGAGTTGGTGAAGGTATTGTTTCGACGATCGGTTCTAGTGATACTCACAAAGCAGTTCTTGAAAATCCAGACACAATTTCAAAAGAAGTCTTAAGAAAAGGATTGGATGCCGGAACAGCATTTGAAATTCTTTCAATTGATATTGCTGATGTTGACATAGGTACAAACATCGGTGCTGTGCTTCAAACAGACCAGGCAGAAGCCGACTTGAAGGTAGCACGTGCTAAAGCTGAAGAAAGAAGAGCACTTGCAGTTGCAACAGAACAGGAGAATATTGCTGAAGTTGCAAAAATGCGTGCGAGAGTTGTTGAAGCTGAAGCTGAAATTCCAAGAGCAATGGCTGAAGCTTTTAGAAGCGGAAACCTTGGAGTTATGGATTATTACAAATTAAAAAACATTGATGCCGATACTCAAATGAGATCATCTATTGCTGAGCCTGATGATAAGTCAAAGGGAGATAAGGATAAAAATGGATAATATTCTTGAATATATTGTCTTTATATTTTTCTTGATCAGCATATTGAATGGTATTTTTGGAAAGAAGAAAAAAAAGGAACAGCAAAAAAGGAAAGCTGCTGCTCAATCCGGTCAAACACAGCAGAAACCTGTTCCTACTCAGCGGAAGAAAAAGGATACGCAGGAAATTCTTGAAGAAATGTTTGGTTTTAACATACCGAAACAAAAAGTAGAAAATGCAAAACCTAATGTTCAACAATTCAAATTGCAGGAAGAAAAAAAACAGTATGTAGAAGAAGAGTCTTCATGGGATCCCGAACAGGAATTTGGTTCTGTTTATAATCAGACTATAGAACGTCCGAAATATGAGCCGAAAGTTTAT
>SWCD01004342.1_pt1 | contig 70217 bp, 61 predicted proteins | sample 4693011 | NCBI WGS metagenome assembly SWCD01 (sample SAMN10267278, study PRJNA491770) | bioreactor metagenome | isolation source: DHS bioreactor inoculated with marine | place: Japan: Omine Ridge, Nankai Trough
TTTTTTTAGAGTACTTATATTTTGGTTTATCCTAGTTTTGCCAGGTGTCTTATTCTCATCTCTTTGTGGAAATACCATGGAATCATCGCCATTATGAAAGTCTTGATAATCTCTTTTGATGATATGATAGTCATAAATAATATCGAGGAAGTCATCTAAATGTTCTTGATCATAGTTGGTAATTTGGTTTAAGTATGAGCCAAAGGTTTTAAAAGTGTCTAAAATGTCATGTAGGCCATCTTCCATTGTCTTACCAAAAGAAAATCGTTTGAGCATTTTATTTTCTAAGTCTTGTAAAAAAGTCATTTTTGTACCTCATCGAGATAATCACTCCACCACTGCATAAGCTTGACACGTTCATCCAGGTACTTAGCTCGATTATAAGCTTGTGAAACACTATTTCCGACACTGTGAGCAAGTTGCGTTTCAATAACATCATATTTGAAAGGGCTCTTCTCATGTGCTATCGTTGAGAACATAGCTCGAAACCCGTGAGGGGTAAACTCTTCTTTGGAGTACCCCATTCTTCTTATTGCACCCAGGAACGCACCATCACTTAGTGGTGTAGTTTTGCTTTTAGTAGATGGAAAGAGGTAAGGGCTATCACCGGAATACTTTTGTACCTCTTTTAGTAGTTCGATAAGGGTATCTGATAGGGGTATAATGAACTCATCCCTAGTCTTCATCTTTTTAGCTGGTATAACCCATTGTTTAGTATTGATGTTTACTTCTTCCCATAGTGCTAGGCGAGCATTTATCGGTCTTACAAAAGTGTATGCGAGAAAGAGAAGGGCATTTTTAGTGGAGATTTCACCTTTATATTCGTGAATACTTAACAGTAAGTTTTTTATACCCTCATTATCTGTTATGGTAGGGTAGTGCTGCTTTGAAACTTTGCCTAAAATCTCTTCTAGTAAAATATCTGCAGCGGGGTTCCTCTCAGCCTTTCCATTTGCTACGGCCCACTTAAATGTTTTACTAATGGCATAGTATAGCTTTCGGGCACTATCATTGACACCTCTATCTGTCATTACTTGAAGTATATTGATAATGTCTTTAGCGACTATATCATCGATATACTTATGCCCTATGTATTGAAAACAATCGTTTTTAAAGGCTGTAAGTGTTCTTTTATAGTGAGATTCACTATATGTGTCCTTTTGCTTTTCTAGCCTTTCTATGGCTATATTTTCAAAGGTGTTTAATGATTTAAGCTCATCATCTTTGAGTTGTGCCTTTTTTTCTTTTTTAATTTCGTTTGGATCTATACCGTTTGCAATATCTTGTTTATATTTTTCTCTTAATTCTCTAGCTCTTGAAAGTGTGATTGCTGGATATGCTCCTAGTGCTAGAAGCTTCTCTTTGCCATTGAGTCTATACTTTAATCTCCAGAGCTTTGTCTTGCGTTTAGTTACTAAGAGGTAAAGGCCTCCGCCATCACCAAGCTTATAATCTTTATCAGAGTATTTGGTAGTTTTAATTTGCGTGTCTGTAAGTGGTGTAGTCGTGCGAGCCATTGGGTACCTCATCAGATATTAGGGGTATAATTTTTTTGTAAAAAGAGTATATTTTTGTTATATCCCTATATATACCCCAAAAAATGTGAGATTATTATAACATATATGATATTTAATGATATGCAAAAATGTCCTAAAAGTTCTTATTTTAGCTGATTGTTGAGGTTTTTTGATATGATGTGAAATTGAATATTGGTGGAGACGTGCGGGATCGAACCGCAGTCCTAAAACTAATTTTCTACGACGTCTACATGTTTAGAAAAGCCGTTAAAGTTTAATCTTGCTTCACACAACTTGCAAAGCTACACAAGACGAGCCTCTAAATTCATACTAAGACGAGACAAACTCAGTATATATCTGCATAAGGGTTATACTTCGAATCCTATCTATCCAGAGTCCATAGGTGAAGCAGCCCGTCCTCTAAGAGGGGGTAAAACTTATGCTACTGCGTAAGCTGGGCGGTAATTTGTATTGTTTGCATTTAAGCAATTGTGAGCCGTATAACGGAGATGCTCAGTCCGACATGCAATCATAGACTACTAGCTCCAGTCGAAGCCAAGTCGTCCCCATTGTTCGAATTATATCAAATAACTCAATAATATTTCCTTAGGCTATTTTTTCTTCAGACAAGGCGGAGATAAACGAAGTGAACTATTGTTCGTGAGTTAATCGACAACACAGTATGGAGGAAAAAGAGTCAAGGGGGTGGTGGCCAATCTCGGAATCGAACCAAGGACACACTGATTTTCAGTCAGTTGCTCTACCGACTGAGCTAATTGGCCACGGTAAAAGTTATAAGTGATAAAAGTCTTTAAAAGAACGGTGGTGGCCAATCTCGGAATCGAACCAAGGACACACTGATTTTCAGTCAGTTGCTCTACCGACTGAGCTAATTGGCCGTGCTTTTAAAGAGCGAAATTATACCCCGCAAGTGCTGAATTTTAGCTTATGCTTTAAAGCCTAGAGAAATGGGATAGCCCATTTCTTGTAGTATGCAATGATTCTAAGTGTCAATGATGCGACAAAAAGGATAGCAATGTTTGTTAACGAGATAGTAGAATAGATATTTAAAAGATACAAAATCAAACCTATTAAAAGTGCAATAGTTCCATAAAACCCAGTTTTAAGCACAAAAGGGACTTCGTTGAGGATTACATCTCTTGCTATTCCTCCACCTACTGCTGTTAAGAATGCAAAAGACATTATACCAGTAAGGTTGAAGCCAATTTCTATAGCCACTAAAGCACCAGAAATACTAAACGAGATAAGACCGATGGAGTCGCTAAGTATGAAATAGGGTTTATTCTCTATAGAGTTACGTTTATGAAACTTAAAAAGGATAAGAACGACTAAAACGCCAAGAACTACAGCAGCAGGGTAGTTGTGTGAAAAAGTAAAAGGAACCTTGTCCGCAGCTATGTCTCTTAGTATTCCACCGCCTAGAGCTGTTAAAAATGTTGCTACTAAGACGCCAAGCAGATCAAGTTTGTTACGAACTGCAACGAAAAAACCACTCGTGGTAAAAGCAATGATTCCTATATATTCTGCTATTTCAAACATAGTTCTAGTGCTTGGATAATAGACTCTTTTTCAAGGTCTTTAATTTTTGACTCTAAACTATCTACTGTTTCATTCTCAGAGATTTTTAGAGCTTTTTGGAAAATTATTTTTCCTTCATCATAATTTTCATTTACTTCATGAATAGTAACGCCACTCTCTTGTTCTTTTGCTTTTATAACTGCTTCATGAACATTGCGACCATACATTCCAGCTCCACCAAACTTTGGAAGTAGAGCAGGGTGAGAGTTGATGATTGAAAAGTTTTGCGTGAGCAGAGGAGAGAGTTTTTTCATATACCCAGAGAGAAAAACATGCGTGCAGTTAGTATTTTTTAAAATATCATAAATCTTCTTATCTGGATTCTCATCAGTAGACTTGTTGACTATATGTGTTTGTATTCCAAAATCACTGGCTTTATGAAGAACATTTGCATCAGGATTATTTGATATAACGACTTGTATGTCTAGTTGAAGTCGCTTTGCTAAAACAGCCTTGTAAATAGCTTCAAAACCACTACCGTTATGGGATGCAAGTATTGCTATTTTATGCATTATCGTATCTTTAAACTGATGAGAGCAAGGATGTTTGACAGAATCGCTATAATCCAAAACCGTACTATTATTTTGTTCTCAGCCCACTTTTTCATCTCAAAATGATGATGAATAGGAGCCATTAGAAAGACTCGTTTTTTACGGATTTTGTAAGAGCCGACTTGAAGGATGACAGAGAGTGTTTCTATAACAAAAATAGAACCGATGAGAAGAAGGAGCACCTCACTTTTTGAGATAATTGCTAAGTAGCCTAAAAATGCTCCAATGGTAAGTGAACCACTATCCCCCATAAAGACTTCAGCAGGATGACAGTTATGCCATAAGAATGCGGTTAAGGAACCCATAAGCGCACTTGAAATAATTGAAACTTCCCCAACATCAAAGTTTGGCATTAAAAGGTATTCGCTAATTTTAGCGTGACCCGTGATATAGATAATGATACTAAAAGAAGCAAGTGCAGCGATAGATGGAACTGTCGCTAGCCCATCGAGACCATCAGTAAGATTTACTGCGTTAGAAGTTGATATGATGACGAGTATCCAGAGTAAAACGGCAAATGCACCCATGTCTAAAATAGGGGATTTGAAAAATGGTACATATAGATCAGTATTGAAATCAGCAAAAAAGCATAAGAAAGAAGAAATAATAAGAGCAGAAAAAATTTGAAAAGCTAGTTTTGTTCTTGCTTTGAGTCCTGCTAAGTTTTCGTTTTTTTTGATTTTTGCATAATCGTCTTGAAAGCCTATAAGTGAAAACAAGATAAGAGTTAAAAGCCCACCAACAGCATACATGTTCGTAAACTTAATGGTTAGAAGGGATGCGAAAATTGTTGAGCCTATAAAAACAATTCCTCCCATGGTTGGGGTGGAGGCCTTCTCTTTATGTCTATCTGGCGCCCATTCATTTATGGGTTGTACACTCGAGGTTCTTTGTGCCCAGCGAATAAATTTTGGAAGTAGGAAAAGTGTAAAAAAGAGAGCTAAGAAAAAAGCTATACCCGCTCTTATGGTAATGTAGCCTAAAATGTTTATGTCAAGTATCTCATGTAACCAATAAAGCAAGGGATGTCCTAATAAATATGATGTCATTTATGAATAAAAGCGACATTATAGTATAATCAGAGCAATAAAAATAAATAGTATAGGAATAAAATTGAATAAAAAAGCGATTTTAGTCATTACAGATGGCATTGGTTACTCGTCAAAAGTGCAAAATAATGCGTTTTACAATGCGAAAAAACCTACATATGATAAACTTTTCGCAGAAACGCCGCACTCTCTCATAGATACATATGGTTTAAGTGTTGGTCTGCCAGAAGGGCAAATGGGAAATTCGGAAGTTGGTCATATGAGTATAGGAAGTGGTCGTGTTTTATATCAAGATCTTGTCAAAATATCTTTAGCACTTTCTGAAAATACTTTAGAAAAAAATGAGGTCTTACAATCATTATTATCCAAATCTGATAGATTGCACTTGATAGGATTAATGAGTGATGGTGGAGTTCATTCACACATAGATCACTTTATGGGAATAGCTGATATCGCGGCAAAAAATGGAAAAAAAGTTTTTCTACACCTTATTACCGATGGTAGAGATGTCTCTCCAACATCTGCACAAAAGTACATAGAAAAAGTACAAGAGCATGTAAACGAAAATATTTCTATAGCAACAATTTCCGGACGTTTTTACTCTATGGACAGGGACAATCGATGGGAGAGAATTCAAAGAGGGTATGAAGCTATAGTAAATGCAGAGCCAAAAGCGGATTTTGATCCTGCAGGGTACATTGGACAATCTTACTCACGTGGAGAAACAGATGAGTTTGTTGAACCTGCTGCATTTGATGGCTACGAAGGTATGCAAGATGGGGATAGTGTTCTTACTATAAACTTCAGAAGCGACAGAATGCGAGAGATGGTAACAGCACTTGCTGCAGAAGAGTTTAAGGGGTTTACTAGAAAAGAACTGAAAATTAATTTAGCTACGATTACAGAGTATGATAAAAGTTTTGACTATCCAGTACTTTTTAGAAAAGACGCACCAAAAAATACTTTGGCGGAAGTGATATCAAATGCTGGACTCAAGCAGCTTCATACTGCAGAAACTGAAAAGTATGCGCATGTTACTTTTTTCCTTAATGGTGGGATAGATGAACCTTACTCAAATGAGACAAGAGTCTTAATACCTTCACCAGATGTAAAAACTTATGATATGAAACCAGAAATGAGTGCGGTTGAAGTTGGTTCAGCTGTTCTTGATGCTATGGACGCAGAGTATGATTTCATAGTCGTAAACTTTGCAAATGGAGACATGGTCGGTCATACTGGAAATTTTGAAGCGGCAAAAATCGCGGTAAATACAGTAGATACGGAGATAGGAAAAATCTTGCTCAAAGCCAAAGAAAAAGAGTATGCTTTCGTTCTTACATCTGATCATGGGAACTGTGAAGAGATGGTTGATGATGAAGGTAATGTTTTGACAAACCATACAGTTGGAAAAGTTTGGTGCTTTGTTGAAGCTGAGGGGGTCTCTAAAGTAGACTCAGGAGGACTCAACAACATAGCACCAACAGTTTTAAAATTGATGGGCTTAAAGATTCCAACCGAAATGGACCATAGTCTAGTTTAAAAAATACATCATACAAATAAGGAAAAATAAAATATGAAATTTAGTGGAAAAAATGTTCTTGTAACGGGTTCAAGCCGTGGTATAGGTGCAGAGATTGCAAAAACTTTAGCAGGATTCGGTCTAAAAGTATGGATAAATTATAGAAGTGGAGCGACCGAAGCGGATGCTGTAAAAGAGTCAATAGAAGCAGCTGGAGGGAATGCCGCAGTTATAGGCTTTGATGTAAGTGACGAGAGTGCCTTTGTTGATGCGATTAAAACTATTATAGATAGTGATGGAGAGTTGTCATATCTTGTAAACAATGCTGGTATTACAAATGACAAGTTAGCGCTTCGTATGAAAACGGATGACTTTATGTCAGTTATCAATGCAAATCTTACTTCGTGTTTTATCGGATGCCGTGAGTCAATGAAGGTAATGCGTAAGAAAAAATTTGGTTCAGTAGTTAACATCGCTTCAATAGTAGGCGAAACTGGAAATGCTGGTCAGACGAATTATTCTGCATCTAAGGGTGGTGTTATAGCGATGACAAAAAGTTTCGCAATAGAAGCTGCTACGAGTGGAATCAGGTACAATACTGTTACGCCAGGTTTTATTGCTACAGAGATGACTGACGCATTAAGCGATGAGATTAAGTCTGGGTTTACTTCGAAGATTCCAATGAACCGTTTCGGTAATGCAAGTGAAGTGGCTGAAGCAACCGCATTTTTACTCTCCGATTACTCAAGTTACATCACAGGAGAAACTTTAAAAGTTAACGGCGGAATGAATATGGCATAATGGCTTTTTTAAGCTAGAGTTGATATAATAACACGATTAAAATAAAAAAACAGGAGCTATAATGGCACTTATCGATGATATTAAAGAAGTAGTAGTTGAGCAATTAAGCGTTAGCGCAGATGAAGTAAAAGACGATGCAAAATTCGTAGAAGATTTAGGTGCTGATAGCCTTGATGTAGTTGAACTAGTAATGGCTTTAGAGGAAAAATTTGATATTGAAATCCCTGATGAAGAAGCAGAAAAAATTGCTACAGTTGCAGATGTTGTTGCATATGTAGAGAGCAAATAGTTTTTATTTGTTCTTAAGAGCTTGGGAAACTCCCTTGCTCTTAAATGTTTTTAGTGACGGATATACTTTGTATTCTTTACTAAAAACATTTATAAATTATATTGGAGAATTATATGAGAAGAGTAGTAGTAACTGGTCTAGGGATGATTAACTCAGTAGGTAATGACAAAGAAACATCTTTTAAAGCAATATGTGATGGTGAATGTGGAATTGATACAATCACAATATTTGATCCAACTGACTATGGTGTTAAAATTGCCGGTGAGGTAAAAGATTTTGACCCTGCTACTGTTATGTCTCCAAAAGAAGTAAAAAAAGCTGATAGATTTATTCACCTTGGGCTTAAAGCTGCGCAAGAAGCGATGCAAGACGCTGCCATTCCAGAAGATACAGATATGACTCGTTTTGGGATTAGTGCAGGTTCTGGAATTGGTGGACTACCATCAATCGAAAAAAACTCTATTATCTTAGAAAATAGAGGTCCTAGAAGAATTTCTCCTTTTTTCATCCCAGGCGCACTAGTAAATATGCTTGGTGGTTTCGTATCAATAGAACATGGAACACAAGGTCCTAATCTTTCAAGTGTTACGGCATGTGCAGCTGGTACACATGCAATTAGTGAAGCTGCAAAAACAATTATCTGTAATGGTGCAGAGAAGATGCTTGTTGTTTCAGCAGAGTCTGCAATCACAGGTGTAGGTATTGGTGGGTTTGCTGCAATGAAAGCACTCTCAACTAGAAATGACTCTCCAAAAACAGCATCACGTCCTTTTGACGCAGATCGTGATGGTTTTGTAATGGGTGAAGGTGCGGCTGCGTTAGTACTTGAAGAGTATGAATCAGCAGTTGCACGTGGTGCAAAAATTTATGGTGAGGTTATTGGTTTTGGTGAGAGTGGTGATGCGAACCATATCACTACTCCATCTCTAGATGGACCATCACGTGCAATGAAAGCAGCATATAAAATGGCAGGTGAGCCGAAAATCGACTATGTGAATGCACATGGAACTTCAACTCCGATCAATGATAAAAATGAAACTGCAGCAGTTAAAGAGTTACTTGGTGGAAATGACAATTGTCCTCCTATGAGTTCAATAAAAGGACAGATTGGTCACTGTCTAGGAGCTGCAGGTGGTATTGAAGCTGTAACATGTTTAATGGCTATGAGAGATGGAATTATCCCTCCAACAATCAACTATACAACGGCTGATGAAAACTGTGATTTAGATTATGTTACGCAAGGTGCAAGAAAAGCCGAACTAAATGTTACTATGAGTAATTCATTTGGTTTTGGTGGCACTAATGGCGTTTTGATTTTTAAAAAAATCTAAGTTGAGGATGTAATTTGGCAACATATTTAGACTTTGAACATAAAATCAAATTTATTCAAGAAGATATTATCTCTGCACAAGTTCGTCACGACTATGTAGAGATGGAGAGCTTGACCGAAAAATTAGATAAAGAGGTTGAAAAGATTTATAAAAATCTTTCTGACTTCCAAAAGTTACAACTTGCACGTCATTTAGACCGTCCGTATGCACTTGACTATATAAACCTAATTATGAGAGATGCTTATGAGATTCATGGAGATAGACATTTCCGTGACGATGCAGCAATTATATGCTATATGGGTTATATTGATGAGCAAAAAGTTATGGTGATTGGTGAGCAAAAAGGTCGTGGAACAAAAAATAAACTCAAACGTAACTTTGGCATGCCACACCCTGAGGGATACAGAAAAGCTCTACGTGCTGCAAAACTAGCTGAAAAGTTTGGTATTCCAATTTTGATGCTTGTAGACACACCGGGTGCATACCCAGGACTTGGCGCAGAAGAGCGAAATCAAAGTGAGGCAATTGCTCGAAATCTCTTAGAGCTTGCAGAAATCAAGACACCAACCATTTCTATAGTAATAGGCGAGGGTGGTTCAGGTGGAGCTCTTGCTATCGGTGTAGCTGATAGATTTGCAATGATGCGTTACTCTGTTTTTAGTGTTATCTCACCGGAAGGGTGTTCTGCAATTTTGTGGAATGACCCTAAAAAAGTCGAGTCGGCTACAAATGCTATGAAAATTACGAGTGCGGATTTAAAAGAACTTAACTTAATTGATGAGATTATAAATGAACCACTTATAGGTGCTCACCGTGCTAAAGATGCTGCTGCGATTGCGATAAAAGAGTACTTCTTAAAAGAGCTAGAAGTACTTAAAAATATGAGTAATGAGGAGCGTATGGAACAGAGATATGCTAAGCTTGTCGCTCCTGGCGCTTTTTCGGAGTAGAGTTTTACTCTTCTTTTATTTCCTCTTCTTTTGGAAGAAGGGGATCAAATTTAGGTCTTTTGAGCCTAGATGCCTCTTTTGAAAACTTTATTAAATCTTCTACATTATTTAGACTCTCAGTACAGTTTTGTAATGAAATTAAAAATAATTGAGAAGTTGTAACTACATCACTCATTGCCCTATGATGAGTCGCGTTAGGATTGAGGTTCAGATACTCATTTATATAAGAGAGACCATATCTAAATGAGATAATCGACCTTTCCGCTAGAGCTAAAGAGCACAGTGGTCGATTTAAAAGTGGTTCTAGACCAACTTTTTTCATACTACCAGAGATAAAATTGTAGTCAAACTTGACATCGTGTGCAACAAAAACTGCATCTTTTAGAAAAAGTTTAAACTCCATCATAACAGTTTTAAGATCAGGCGCATCAACAGTGTCTTTCGCAGCTATACCAGTTATCTCAGTGATATGTGGGTTTATCTCTTTCGTGTAAACTAAAGATTCATAACTGTCTATAACTATACCATTTTTAATTTTTACTGCAGCTATCTCAATTATTTGATGCTTATCCAACTTGGAGCCATTGGTTTCAATATCTACTATACAGAACTCAGCATCTTCTATTTTGATATATTTCGTATCAAAAAAGTAGTATCCTTGTTTTTTGATAATATTAAGTCCTTGTGCGCTTGAAAGTTCTAAAAAGAGATCGAGACTCTCATCTATTTGAGATTTGAGAACTTCCATTGGAAGACCGCGAGTTGCTAACCTCGAAACACTTTTTGTATCTAATGGAAAGTTTTTATTTTGCATTGTTTATAAAATCTTTTACTTTTTGAGGCTCTTTTTTACCTCTATGCATCTCAACGCCACTACTAACATCTACCCCATAAAATCCATACTCTTTCACCGAGGCCACATTTTCTGCATTTAAGCCACCAGCTAGAATGATTTTTGAACAGTCAATGTCTTCAAACCATTCAATATTTATGCGTTTTCCGGTACCACCATAAGATTCGCAATATGCATCTACTAATCTGTATGTATCAGAATATTTTAGTATATCTTGAGGGCTTTGAGCACGAATAACTCTTATATAGGGAACGCTTAATTCAGAGAGAAGAGACTCGTTTACGTCATAATGAAGTTGTGCAAGAGTGGCACCACTCTCTTTACAGGCAGTATTTATAGTGTTTGCATTTTCATTGACAAAAAGAGCGACTTTTTCAACAAAAGGGGGAAGCTTTTGTATAATTTCTTTTGCTTTAGTTGTATTGATATAACGAGGTGATTTTTCATAAAAAACAAAACCAAGAGCATCAGCACCAGCATCTATGGCAATCATTGCATCTTCAAATGAAGTGATTCCGCAGATTTTCGTTTTCATTATATTTGTAGGCTTTTGATAGCTGTTTTTCTATTTTCATGTTTAAATACATATGATCCTGCTACAACGACATCTACTCCAACCTCTTTTAAAGATTGAATGTTGTTATCGCTCACACCACCATCAACTTCTATGAGACAGTTGGGGTTGATACGGTTTCTCATTTCATTCAAACGAGCAGCTTTAGGAAGAACACTATCGATAAAGCTCTGCCCTCCAAAACCTGGATTAACACTCATGAGCAAAACCATATCTAAATCTTTAAGAAGAAACTCTACAGACTCTGGCGGAGTATGTGGATTGAGTACTATTGCAGGTTTTATACCTAGAGAACGGATTTTTTGTATAAGTCTGTGTGGATGTTTTTCTTCTTCAATATGAAAAGAAATATACTCAGGTTTTAAAGGTGCAAAAAGTTCAACAAAAAAAGTGTTGTTTTCTACCATAAGGTGAATGTCTAAGGGTTTTGTTGCTGCTTTGGCTATAGCGGAAACTACGACGGGACCAATAGTAAGATTTGGTACAAAATGACCATCCATTACATCTACATGAACAAAATCACATCCCGAATTACATATCTCTTGTACATCGCGCTCTAGGTTTCCAAAGTCTGCAGAGAGAACACTTGGTGCTACTTTTATCATTGTTTAGCCTTTTATATTTTTGAAATTATAAAAAAAAGTAGCTTTTTATCTCGTTAAGAAGAACAAAAACTTATCATCATTAAAAAGTAAATCTACTTGAACGCCTCTTTTATTATCTGCAATCTCTAGTAAACTCTTTATATTTGGATATGTTCTTGGCAGGGTGATGTCTACACTTATTCCAGCATCTCCAAGAAGTGTTTTGACTTTTCCACCGACTATATTTACAAGTTCAGCTAAAGTATCAAGAATTAGCTCTGTGTCGTCAGTTTGTTCACCGATTAGAAGTTCACACGCCTTTTTAGCAATTTGTATTGGAAACACTAGAACGACCATCCCATCCATATCACCATAGTAACCAATGGAGCTAGCAATTGTATTTTCATGGTTATTAATTTTGATATTATGAATCTGAACATCCTGTTTTACTGCTTTTGCATTTGTCATCATTTCAATTGTTTCAACCGTAGCATCAATGAAGTTTGGAAGCTCAGTAACTGTGACTTTGTTGATAGCGCGTTTAGTTTGAACAGCAGCAGCACTACTCGCGCCTAACTCTTCTAGAAGTTCTTTGTCTTTTAGTATGTCATCCATTTGAGCAAAAAACATGATACCTGCATCTTCTAAGGTATCTTTGAACTCACGTGGTGTTTTTTCAAATGTCATGCCTACAAAACAAATTGTAGCATTATACTCTGCTCCAGCGGAAGCAAGTTTAGAGAAAAAGTTCAATGCATGTATATTCATACTGACGACCTTATACATGTCAAATATGAAAAGTCGAAAACCTACATTGAGAGAATTATTATGATAGGCGATATTAAAAGTATTTCCTATCTCAGCATCAAGAAATGCTGAGACAGTATAGATAATGGCATTTCCCGTTACACGTGTTGCAACTTTTTGTCCCATCTGTCCTAAGTATGTGTCGTCAATAATCTCATCATAAGCATTTTCGGCTTTCGCTTTTTGAAAAAACTCATCTTCAGTCTGTGCAACTATAGGATTGTGTCCATTATCGTGAAGCTCAATCGCCATAGCAGCACGTTGTGACTTGTCATCACTAAAGAGAAGAACATTTTTGTTTGTATTTTTGTAGTTTTCTGAAAAGAGTGTCGCTATTTCTTGCGTTTTAAAGAGGGAAAAAGAGAGCTCATCATTGTAAAACTTCATAATAGCATTATATTTTTTGGTGTCATAGTCGCAAAAACCTACAGTAGCTTTGTTCTGTGAACGCACCTTTTGAAACATTTTAACGAAACTATCAAGTCCATTTCTATTGAAAAAAATAACCTTTTTAAGCGAGACCAAAATCATATTAGCATTATTTTGAATAGTCGCTTCAATATCCTCTATACTTAAGTAGGTCGCGTTAGCACTTCCGTCGAGAAAACCTTGTGGGTGAAAAATACCTATACCATTTTTAACAACTGCTCTCATGAGACCTCCATCAATTGTGCGAAATCACTATAAATATCTTCTACATATTCAACTTGGAAATCTATAAAATCATTGAGTCCCGCTTCTATGAAAGTAGCTTTTGAGAGAGTGAAAAAAAGTAAAAGATGCATCCATTTAGCAAGTAGGTTTATCTGTTCATCTTCAGATGGTTTTACTCCAGATGAGGCTTGAATTATCTGTGCGATTCTTTCGTCCATATCCCATTTCTCAGCTATTTTTTGTGAGATATCAAAAAGATCAGATCCGCAGAGCCTTTTTAAAATTGTATTGAAATCGATAGGATTCACACTTCTTAAGAGATTTACATCATCAAGTTTCTCGCAAAAGAGTGCCTCACTTACAATGATGCTAGAAGGAAGAAGTGATATGGCACTCTCTATCTCTTTATCAACAATATTTAAATGTTTCAGAATTTTTTGCCAGTTAGCGGTAAGCTCTGCTTGGAGATTATAAAAAGAACTTCTATTGAGTTTAAATAGTACCCATTTTGAAGGTGACAGAAGTGTCATCATGTAATTGTAAACCGCTTGTTGAGACTTTGCTACGCCTAAAATACCAAAAATTTGAGAGGTTTCACTTACTTGATTTCTGAAACCAAATATTGGTTTGTTGACAAGTTCTGTAAGGTAGGCATTAAGAGCCTTGTCCTCTTTAGCGGCAGCTGCAGCTTTAGTCAGATCTTCTACCTTTAGGTGAATAAGAGTCTTTTTTAAAGCCTCAGGAGCTGGTGGAATTCTTTCTATAAATGAGTCTATTTTATCTTTTGTTATCAATTGAGCTACTTTTAGTTATAATGTTGTATATTTTATCTCTATATATATAAGAGAAATATAAATTTGCTTCTTACAATTATTAAAAGGTAGATGGCTTAAGTTCAAGTTTTGCTTTTTTTTGATACAATTCGCAACTTTAAAATATCATTCAAGGATACTCAAATGGCAAGAAGATGTGCTATCAGCGGCAAAGGCCCTATGAGTGGGAACAATGTTTCTCATGCAAAAAACAGAACAAAGCGTCGTTTTTTATTAAACTTAAGAACAGTACGTATCACATTAGAAGATGGTACAACTAAAAAGGTAAAGATCTCTGCAAGAGAACTTCGTACGCTTAAGAAAAATTCTTAAGCATAAGGAATAACTTATGAATCTTCTTGTTAGGATTCGTAAATTTTTAAACTGGGAGATTACTCCCAAACCTGATCCAAAACTTCTTCCTGAAGTTTATCCACACCTAAAAGCTTTCCGTTTACCTCTCATTTTAACTGTTTTTGTTATGCTCATTGGAACAATTGGTTATGTCCTGATTGAAGATTTTACAATGATGGACGCACTATTTCAGACTGCGATTACTTTTACTACAGTTGGATTTGGAGAAGTCGCTCCTATTTCCGATGCTGGTAGAATATTTACAATAAACTTGATAATAGCTGGTTTTGCGGTCTTTACAAGTGCTATTGGTATTCTTGTCGCAGAGTTTAAAAAAGGTAATATCGTCGCAATACTAAAGGAGCGTAAAATGCTATACAAAATTGCAAGAATGAAAAGACACTTTGTCGTTTGTTACCACAATAATTACACGGTCGAAGTTACAAAGCAATTACGTAGAAATCATATTCCATTTGTGGTTATCGACCCAAGACCAGATATTCATGAATGGGCAATCGAACATAAGTATCCACACTATCTTCATGCAGAACCACATGCAGAACTTGCAATGCTAAAGGCTCATCTTTCATCTGCAAAAGGTATGATAAGCCTTTCAAGTTCAATCGCTGATAATATTGCGATTATTGCCTCTGTAAGACTTTTTGAAAAAGAGCATGACTTACCTCGTCCATACTATGTGATTTCATCAGCTGAAAGTATGAGTGACGTTGAGAAGCTCAAAAAACTTGGTGCAGATACTGTTGTCGCACCTACAAAGCTAACAGCACAGAGAATTAGTGCTATGGCAGCTCGTCCAGATATGGAAAATCTTCTTGAAGAGTTTTTATATAAGAGTGATAATCCTTTAGATATGAAAGAGATAGAAGTTCCTAGATATAGTTGGGCGATACTCAAAAAACTTAAAGAGACACATATACGTGAGATAACAAACACATCAGTCGTTGGAATAACGAAAAAAGATGGCAAGTTTCTTACTATGCCACGTGGAGATGTTTTAGTTACAAGCGAGTGTAAACTTCTTCTCGTAGGTACAAGAGACGGTATAAAAATGACACGTGAGTTGATGAGAAAGAGAGAAAAACCAAAGGAGATTAAGTTTGTATAATCTAAAAAGACTAGAGTCTGGCGTATGTGCGGCAGATGGTTTTTATGCAGATGGCATAAGCGCGGGATTAAAAGCAGAAAATGCTAAAGATATGGCGTTTATATACTCTGACACTTTTTGTGAAATTGCTTCAGTATTTACTACAAATAAAATGGCGGCTGCACCTTTAAAACACTTCAAAGCAAAGGGTGAGTTTAAAACAAATTTTGTACTTATAAATGCTAAAAATGCGAATGCGATGACAGGTAAAGCTGGAGTAGACGACGTAGATGATATTTTAGCTTCTCTGCCAAAGAAAGTGCACAATCCTGTAATGAGCTCTACGGGAGTTATTGGTGTTAGACTTCCAAAAGAGAAGATTATTGAAGGCACAAAACTTTTTGACCTAACTCTTAAAAATCCGCATTCTGCTGCAAAAGCAATCATGACAACAGATTCTTTTTCAAAAGAGATAGCCTATAAAGTAGAGCTTGAAGATGGTAGTAGTTTTAACATAGGGGCAATGGCAAAAGGTGCAGGGATGATAAACCCAGCGATGGCAACTATGCTCTGTTTTATCACAACAGATGCAGCTATATCAAAAACAGATATGCAAGCTTCTCTTGATAAGGTGACTAAAACAACTTTTAATGCCGCTAGTGTTGATGGAGATACTTCCACAAACGATACTGTTATGCTCTTGAGTAATGCAAAAAGTGGAGTTTGTGATAAAGAGGCGTTTGATGAAGCACTTCATCAAATAATGCTTTTTTTAGCAAAAGAGATGGTAAGAGACGGTGAGGGTGCTACAAAACTTGTTACATATAAGGTGAGCGGTGCAAAAGATGATTCTGAAGCAGAAAAAGTTGCTAAAGCTCTGTCTGATTCACTGCTTGTGAAGACGGCTCTATACGGCGAAGATCCAAACTGGGGAAGAATAGCTTCAACAGTAGGTGCAAGTGGAGTTGAGGCAAGTGAAGAGACTCTTACTATTAAGTTTAATGAGCTTTGTGTTTATGAGAGAGGAAACCTTCTCTTTGATGCAGAGATGGAATCAAAAGCGGCAGAGATTATGAAACTCTCGGAGTTTAGTATCTCTTGTGATTTAGGTATAGCAGATGGAAGTTTTACTGCATTTGGTTGTGACCTAGGTTACGAGTATGTCAAGATAAATGCAGACTATAGAACCTAGTTGTCATTTTTAAGAACAAATGTTATTCGATAAGAACTAATGTTAATGGAGGGTTTAAAAGTTGTCAACAAACAATCAAACAATCCTCGACTTCTTTTCCAAATTTCCTAATCAACCATTTGAATTTGTAGTTGTTACAGACATAAATATAAAAGAACATCCGAACTACTACAAAGCTATCTTTAGAAATATTAAAACAAATCAAATTCGTTCACAACTAATAGCTCCAGAGATGATGAGATATAAATACAAAGTTGGTCATATATATACAGATGGTGAACATGTAGGTCAAAATAAAACTTTACTAAAAAATGAGTTCACTGTTAATAAAAATAATGATTCAAAACTTGTGCGACTATCTACAGTTATTGGTGAAGAAGAAGCTAGAAATATAATTGATTATAAAGAGGTAAGTAAATATCTTTTAAGACAATATACTCATGTAGAAAAACAAGATGATTGTACACTCATAATACCCTGTTATACAATAGCAAACAGATTCTATTTTCTATCTTCATCTATGAAACATGCCATTATGAGTGATACTCTTGGAGAGTTATATTATGAAGGAAGTTTCCATAATGAAAAAAATGAAAATGGTGAAACTGTTATAAAACTACATATCAAAAAGAAAGCAGGAAAAAAAGACTTACCTTTTCTTTGTCGTTTTATTGGAAACTCATTTGCAAGAGCAAGACTTGAATATATTTCTAATCAAAAATCTTTAAATGAAAAGTTTGAATATCAACCAATAAAAGCACAATTTCCAATAAGAGAACCTTTTGATATATACGCTTCATATATATATCTAGGAGACGATGAAAGAGGTAAGCCTAAGTATTTGGTGCTAAACATACATTCAGACAACTCAGCGTTAGGATTTGAAGAACTTTACTATAAACAATTTAGTGCTAAAGCAGATCCAACAACAATAGACCCTGAAGAATACAAAGTTCCTAAGCTACCAAAGAAGAAGTTTAAAAGAAAAAATCCTAAGAGAAACAACAAAATATATACAGGTACACCTTCTAGTGACTATTTAACTTATATAATACATATAAATGAGGATGAACATTTCAAGAATAAAGTATCTATGTATGGAAGTACTATTCATGCAGAAAATGAATCTGAACCAGGTATTGAAAATATTCCAAAAACTGTAGGCAATAGTTTCGAGACTCCAACAGCTGATGGAGATGAGAATCTTGGAGAGGTTCAAGCATCAAATGACCCTAACGAGACTGATACAGAGAAGAAGATATTTAATCTGGAAAATTTCTATCAGTTTTACGAAGCATTACTTACTTTTGCATTTGTGGAAGGTTCAGAACTTGTAGGACCATTAAATATAAATAAGATTCAAAATAAAAAACGAAAATCTATCAAATCAAAATCGATACTGCATGGTGATGAAAATAAACAAAGAAGATTTTTATTTGGAGAGTTGGCTTACGACCAAAAAGCTGCATACATAGTTGAGATAGAGCAAGATCCAAGTTGGACTCCATCAACTTGGATCTTTTTTACGAGTGAAGATACAGTAGAATATTCAGCTGATGATATGAAAAGTATTATTGAATATTACATAGAAAATGAGCCAAAATATACAGTTCTTACAAAATATGCTATAGATAATTACTCTCTTTTATTTGAACAAAAAGAGCATAAAAAAGGCGATGTAGATGATGATAGCATTGAGAGATGGTGTGAGAGTGTTTTGAAGAAAATTATTAATACCAACAGTATTCAAGACAGTGAAGATTAGCTAATTTTTTTTTCAAAATGGACAAAACTGACATATTCAGTGCCTTTTTCAAAATAAATTCTAAAATCTTTTTGAATATAATCATGCCAATTTAAATGTACAGTATGATTGTTATAATTCATAATACCTACATGAGATTTTTTTAATTCTGTTTGTCTTGTCGCTGATTCTGGCGTTCCTAACCCCAAAGAAGAAAAATCTATAGTCATTATTTGACTACTTGCGTGTTCAATTAAATCATTCATTCTTTGGATTTTATTTCTAACTTGAACAGAATAACTATTTCCATAAGAAAATTTAGATAAACATGCTATACAATGAGTAGTAATTTTACAATGATTAAAATAAGTATTTACAAAATCTTGATAACCATCCCAATTATCAATTAAGTTATATTTATCTAACAATTTATTTTTCTGATATTCTTTAATTTTGTCAATAACATTTGTATAAGGGATTAATTTATAGTTATCAAGTTTATGGCTTTCGTTATCGCAAATAATTTTTATCTCATCTTTTAAAAATTGTTCTTTACTGCATAGATTATTGATTGTAAGAATAGGATCTAAATAAAAAAGTGCACAGGATAAAAAAGTATAACAAACATCAATTTTTTCAATCTCTTCATGACAGTTTCCAAAAGCTATATTTTCTTTATTCTCAAAGGCGAGATCTGTGTCACTACATATAGGTCTTGTTTTACCTATTAAAGTTATTATTGCTTTTTTAATATTATGGTCTGAAATACTTTGAATATAAGTTCTAATTGGTTTTGCATTCAAAATAACTTGAGACAATGTGCTATGTGTTATTAAATCTATATTTATTTTTTTAAGCTCTATAAAAAGATTTCCTAAATTATTAAATGTATTTATTATATCAATATCTGAAATATCGTTTTTAGGATATTCAAATGCAAAATGATTAATAATTAAATACATTACATTAAATCCATTAAGTCATTTTCAAATTGATCAAAAAAATCTTTAGGCCATGCTGACAAATTACCATTTTTATCAGAATAGATTTCTCTAATTGTATTTTGTCCTACTTCCTCTCCCTTTTCAAAAAAATTAAATAAAACATCTTCATTTGATATTTTTTTATTTTTTATTGCTACTCTTATTCCATTTATAATATGATCACTATGAGTTTCTAAAATAATTTGGATACCTTCCGTAGCCATTTTTGCTAAAAATTGTCCTAATTTTGATTGTGCTTTAGGATGCAAATGTGCTTCTGGATTTTCTATTACTACTACAGGGTTTTCTATAACTTTTGAGCCATGTCTTTCATTTCTTTTTGGATGTCTTAATAAGCAGCTAACAATTATAGGTAATATATAACTTACCCCATAAGGCATATTTACTGGACTTTTATGACCTAAGCTTTTAGTTTTTGAGTTTGTAATTTCTAGTATTGAAACATTCGCACCATCGATATGAGTAGGTAAAACTTCCACAAATCCAAAAATTGATTTTAATTCCGCATTTAAATCATTTATAAAAATATCATCAGTTTTTAATTTACCTAATAAAAAACCCGTATATTCACCTAGTTTACCAACTTTATTAGTTGAAAAATTACCATCAACATGATAAAAAGTTTTAGGTCCAAATCGATCTGCACTAATAAAGTCAAAATCTGAAACAAGAGAATCGACAAAATTTATACTTGATATATCTTTAGGGGTTACACATTGTATTTTTAAGTTATTGGTGTTTTGTTCATCTTCAATACATTCGAAGAATACTTCTTCTGTCTCTCCATCTCTAAATCCAAATATAATTTTATCTGGTATTGATGTGGATTCACAATATAACACATCTCTGAAAGTACCAAGTTCACAATAGTAATCGTTTAAATAAAGAGATTGCAAATCTTTTACTGGTATTTTATGAATATCGTAAGACTGTTTCAAAATTGACAATACTTGAATAACAGTTGATTTTCCAGCACCATTTTCACCAGCTAATATAGTTAAATTCTTGAAGTTAATATTTTCAGATTCCATACATTTAAAATTTTCTATATAAAGTTGTTTCATTTTAATATCCTATAATATTTTCAAATATTTGATTTACTTTTTCAAACCGTTTTTTTACATTATCTGGATTGTTTGTAGCACTACTAATCCAATCGAGGAATTTACCTTCTTCACTATTTTCTTCAGTATCTCTTTCATTAAATAACTCTAAAAATGTGTCAAAAATAGCTTTTTTATTAAGTTCTACTTCTTCTACAGTGTATTTTTCAAGCGCTAAAGTAATAGTTTCAAATAAAGGTAAATTTATAGGTGCTTTCTTTTTCTCATTTAGCTCAAAGAATTTTCTAAAACATTTATCTTCAAAAATAATATGTGCTTTTCTCATACTTTCACAAAAATTTTGTTGAATATTTTCTAAATATTCCTTATCTTTTTCAAAATCTAATTTATTTAATTCTTTCATACCAGTTATTAAAAAAGCATTCATATCATTTTTGGAATATCCTAAATCATTTTCATCATTTTTATTTTTTTTCTCATAACCTAAAAGTTTAAAAGACAAATATCGTAAAATCAAAGCTTTATCATTCATTCTTTTGGATAACGTTTTATAGTTTTCTTTACTAATTGCTTCAATAAATTCATTTGTTTCAGAAAGTTTTATTAAAAATGAAGTAGCTGTTCCCATATTCATAGCATGTCTAATTTCTTGTGCACTTAATGGAGTTCCTAATGTATTAATTCTAGTAAAAATATTAAATGCAATTTCTGTTGGAGTATTAGGTTTCACAAGATTAAAAGAGAGTTCATAATCTTCAATTCTTCGTTGATATTTTCTTTCCAACGTACTAAAAGTTTTTCCTTTTAAATCTAAATATTCTGTTTCACTCATTCTAAAATCATCTTCAAGAAACTTCATAATTGTACTTAATCTTTGAAGACCATCTATGACAACCCATTTCCCAGAAACTCTAGCATCTATATAAAAAGCAGGGATCGGTATATTAATTAATATCGATTCAATTAAGAGGCTTTTTTGTTTTGAAGTCCATATCTCACTTCTTTGAAAATCAGGGTTTAATTCAATCTCCTCATATGTATATTTTTTATGAATAGCCTGTATTGTAAAATTTTGGTTCGATATATCAATATCATTAATGTTATATTCTGTATTATCAATTACAACATTTTCATCTTCTATATTATTTGGATTATTGTAGTTACACTTTTCTTGAAGCCATTCTTCCGGAGTCCTTTCTCTTAAGAAATCATAAAAGACAGATGATTTTTCTTCTGTTGATTTATTTTGAAAGCACTCACATATTACTAAATATCTATCATATAATTCTTTACATTGACTAAATTTAAATAAAATAAAATCTTTTGAATTATGTTTTGGTAAACTAGGATTTAAATATTTATCATAAGCTAAAGCAATTGCATCAGAGATTTCTCTTTTTTCCTTATCAAAAACTATTTTTGCTTTATCTTTAATCGTTTTTGCTTTATCAAATCTATCATTTTTTGATGGATTAAGTATCATATTTAGAACCCTCAATTAAGTAATTTTATTGATTATACTAAAAAATGGATTTGGTATTAATTATTGTGAATTTAAAAGGGTAGATTTATACTTAAACTAAATGTATAATCAATTCTTTTTGCTTTCTTCCACTCTTTTCTAATATGTTTTTCTTCATCCTTTGAGGGGAAAAATTTATTTTGAATTTTAGTGGGGTTAAGAGCTTGTTGAATAGCAAACCTTTTAAGAGTTAGTGTTGAAAAATGGTTTTTAAATTTTGGTAAATTTAGTTTTTCTTTATAAGTATTTTTTGCTTCAACTAATCCATTTTGTAATTTCTTTTCAAGTGTGTAAAATTTCAAATCGTATTTATATTTTCTAGCTTCTTTAAAAGCAGAAAGTCCTAAATCCCCTTCTATCAGCCACCTTTTTTGTATCTCTATGATGTCATCTTCTTTTAGGATAGGTTCACTAAGTTTTTTTTGTAGTTCTAATAACCGTTTAAAAGATTGTTTCCGTATTTTGAGAGTTAAACCCTTTGGCATAGTCATACCATATTTGGGATTATTTTCTCCACCTTTATTATACATATCTCTTACTTGTGTTCTGTGATTGTAAGGGTCTCTTGTCTTTTCCCAACCTTGTTGAGTTAAATTCCAAAACCAATCTCTGTATTCTTTATAAAGTTCAACTTTATCATATCCACTATTCATCAACCCATCGAGACTTTTATCTGTGTCTCGTACCATGTAGCATTGCCAACATCCAAATCGCGAAACTCCACAACCTAGTTTGCCTTCATCTATATCTTTACCGCCTGCCGCAGCAAAAGAACATTCATTAGCATCTTTACCACTTGCATCACTATATAATTTCCATAAAAAATCTACATCAATTAAGTCATTATTCTGTTTAAAAAGATATTCCCAAACTTCTTTAGTGCTCCAATTTTCAATGGGCATTAAATTACTGGCATTAGGATATCGATCATTAATTTTTAAATTTGTTCCTTTTATCGAAAGTTTTTCAATTCTAGTTGATCTAGAAAAACTTTCGTCACGTCTTGTACCTATAACTGATATAAAATTTCCATCTGGAAAAATATTTTTAATCTCTTTATCAATAGGATTGACTTTTAATTTGTCTGTGCACCATCGAAATTGGTTTGATGGTGGCGGCATTCCAACTCCCAATAGCTGGACATTCAAAGTATCTTTTGTTTCAGGAAAAACCTCTTTCACTATTATTGGAAAACAGGCTTTTTTAGAAAAAGTTTCTATTCTTTTCAAAGTAGTTTTCAAATGTTTAAGTAATGGTGGAAGTTCTGCTAATGTGTTAGAATTTATAATATAAATATTGTTCTTTAAGTGTATATTTTTCTTGTAAAGTTCAGTAAGCATTTCAAATAATAAATAAATCATTGCTGTACTATCTTTACCACCACTAAAGGCTATGCATAGAGGTCTAGTAGATAAATAATATTCCTTTAAAAGCTCTTTAGCATATTGAATTTTATAATTTAAATTTTCATGGGTTGTATCATATAGAGGATTTGTATTTAAAATTTTAGTCATGATTTAAGAAGTCCTTTTTTAACATAGCTATATATATTTCATTTTCTCTGTTCTTTATAAATAAATCTAAATATGCTTCTACCCAATTTGGGGTTTTATAAGTGTTCGTTTTGGCCCAATTATTATAAGTTGTTTCAGGTGTTTTAGTTAAACTGATAAACCTTTCCTTATCTAAACCGGCTTTAAGTAACTTATCTTTAAATAAATCATAATTCATAAAAAGAAGTATACCTTTAAGATAGTAAAACAATTATAAATTAGCATAATAGCCTATTTTGAAATTATATTAACTAAATAATAGGTAATATACTTAATTATAGTATAGTTTAACTAAAAAATCAACTTATATATCATAGTTTCATATAACTTTTCAAATTGTTATCAAGACTATAAAAATTACACCCTAGCAATTTAGTTAGGTTTATTTGATTGATATCTTTGCCAATAGATTTTAGATATTGTTCTGCACTTTGTACTTCTTCTTTTGTGATAGTCATGCTATGAGGCATATAACGCGGAGTAATTTTATTGACAATAGACTCATACCAAAACGGTACATATCGCATCTCATCTGTCATATCGTAATGAGTAAGCTCGTTTTCTAAAATAAACTTTTTTAGGTTATGAGGATAGTTGTCAAAAATATACATGATTAGTCCAAAAAGAGCAGATTGGGCGTTAGAGTCTATTTTCTTACATATTGGATGGTCGATGTTTTGTTTTGGAGTATTTTTTATTAACCCATACAGAGGATGTTTATTTATAAATTTATGTTTGTTGTCTAATAGAATTAATTTTGAAAGCTTGGAAAAAACTTTGAAAAATGAAAATGAGTAAATGACACGGTCTTCCAGCTGTATATATCCATTTTCAATTATTTTAAATATTTTGTTCTGATAAATTGTACTTGAGCTGTACTTCTTATTTATGGGTAGTCTTCTTCCTTTTTTCAGTTCAAATCTACATTTATGACAAAACGTATATGGCAGTTTGTTTTCATGCATCTGTGAGATATCTAGCTTGGTTTTGCACTCAGGACAATGCTCATAAAGCCGACACTTATGTTTATGACATATATTGTAAAAAACAACCCGCCATGTCTTTCTAAAATATGGTACTTTGTCTTCTCTCAAACAAACAGGGCAGTATTTTAAAGTGCATAAAAATGTATTTGGATTGTTAAATATATTCTCTTGAAGATATCCGGAGTATGATTTTAGCATCAGGGAATGAACATCAACTTTATTGTTAGTTTTTTGCTCAATTGTTTCTATCATCTGTTCATCTAAAGTTATATCACTTTCCGTTAGAAAAAAAGAGTGGGGTCTATAATCTAAATATTGATTAGTAAAAGTGCGAGGATGAGTTTTGTGGGCATATGCTGTACGGATGATCCATGAAGAGAGCAGCTCATCTTCAAATGGCACAGGGATGATTAAGAAGTTTTCATGTTTTAGTCTTGGGAGATTGACCTTCTTAATCATATACTTTTTAGGTTCATTGTCTTATGAACATTTTCAAGTGTGTTGAAACCACATTCCCTTATCTCTTTTATTGTCACTCTTTCGCTGCCGTTTTTTATCGCATATATAGCAGCTGCTTTTATTAGGTTGACTATCTCCCCTATATACCCGTTGCACAGCTCAAGAATTTCAACCGCATCATCTTTGTTGACGATAGTTGATTGTTTTTTGAGCGGTAGTTTGCTGACCACAGTGGCTATTAGACGAACATAGTCCTTATCCATTTTCCACTTTGTAAGGTACTGCGGTCTGTATCTATTACTTATTTGGTCTTCTGTATTAACTGCACGCAGGGCCTCCTTTACACCAGATAATATAACAGGCATAGTAAGTCTACTGCTTAAATCTCTTATGGCACTCATTATTTGTCTTTGTCGTGCAGGTGAGCCGTTTAGAATATTATGAATCTCATCAATTATTAAAACCTTAACATTCAAGGCTCTTAGGTAATACTCTACAAGCTTGGCTTTTGTATCGAGGGTGTCTCGTGCCTTATATGGCACATTTAACTGCTCAAGTATGATACTGTACAGTCTTGTCTCGCTTGGCTCTGTTGGTGAAATTATATATATTACAGGTCTTCCTATACCGGTATATTTATCGAAAAATTCATCTGTAACCCAATCAGGCGCTTCCCCGTCGATGTTATAATCATATGAGGGATGCTTTTGTATGAACTGTTTTAGAAGTGAAGTTTTACCGTTGTTGCTGCTACCTACAAGAAGTATGCTTATATGCCTTGTTTGACCGTACCCATACTTATAGATATCTTCCATTTTGTCTAAGATATTTTGGGCTATTGGATAGTCTATCCAATACTCTTTGTTGATGTATTTTATTCTCTCTTCATCGGAACTGTTTAACATCTCTTTTGTTTCTGAAGTTAATTCAATGCTCATAGGTTATCCTCTTTGATATCAAATGCCTCTATATCTTCAAATAGCTCATCAAACATATCATCCACTTTTTCAGGCTTATCTTCTTTAACTTTAGATATTTTTTTCTTGGATTCTATATCACTCATTTTATGAGATTTACTTTTTCCAATCTTTTGCTTTACAGTTTTTTCTTTTGCCTCTTTTTCCATTTCATTAAGCCGTTCATACGCATCAAATATATCATCTTCATGTATATCTTTAACATTATGCTCTTTTAGATATCTTTTTGCTGCGTACATATCCCAGAGTGTCATTTTAGGTGCATGAAGCTTCCTGTAGTTCAGCTCAAAATACTCTTTTATCTCAGGATCAAAGAAATAGAGCTTTTGTATATTAAGAGGGTCCCTTTTGACTTTAAATTTTAATTTATTGCCTTTGTCGTCTATTTTGTTTATCCAGGTTCTCAGTACATCTGAATAGTAAGTTATACCATCAAGGGTAATTCCGTCTTTTTGTACTGTTCTATAGAAGGTAGGTAATAAAGCAATTCTGATTGATTCTTTATCTTCGACTACTGGCGGTAAGCCGGTTCCCGGGTTTTCATCATCACCGAATATTCCAAGATAATATTTTTGTTTCGGTGGCATACCTATACCATGATGTACGCGCTTATGATAAACATTTACTATAAACTCTGTTAGCCATTTGGTTATTTCATCAAGTGTAAAGGTGGCATTTTTAACAGAATCGTATTCACCTTTTTGGGCAATATTTGAGAATGTTGTGCCGGGTAGATTATGTATCTCTTTGTTTATCGTGCCGAGAACCCTTTCAACATGTGCGCCGAACTGTGGTCGTCCAACTGGTCGTCTAGTCATCACCATGCCAAACTCATCACAAACACGCTGCATGTCCAGTCCGATTAAGTCTTTTCCATTATCTACGGCATACTTTGAAGGGATTCCATATATCTCCCATTCACCTTCTACATTTTGTTGTTTTAGAAATTCATCTTTTGGTAAAAATGCATTGTAGAGGCATTGACTAACACTGAAATACCCAGGTGCTTGAAGTGAAATATAGAACCCAGCAACCATTCTTGAATATATATCAATAGCTAAAGTTAAATAAGGTCTGCCGATAGGTTTTCTAAAAGTAGAATCGACCACTATGATATCAAGAGGCGTGTGATCAATTTGATACACTTCTAATGGAAAATCACCTTCGGGGTACTCTCCCTCAAAATTGCCAAATTCTTCATTCGCTTTTTTTGAACTAAATCGTTTTTTCATGGCAAACTTAGGATCTATTGCTTTGATTCTATTCCTAACCGTTTGGTCATTAGGTGGAGTGACATTTAGTTTTTTACATTCAGCTCTTATTGTATTGTATATCTTTGGAAAGCCTATTCTTTGCTTGGTTAAATAAAGCTCTTCTATTACATCTTTAACTACTTTATTTGCAATAGGATCTATTCGGCTTCCTTTTTTCCCTCGCTTGTGTTTGTTGGAGATTAGTGAACTTACTTTTTCAGATTCTTCATATGTCTTAATCCAACGGTATATTGTCATAGACGTAACATTGTGTTTTTTAGCGACTTCTTCAACTTCATCTCGTGATTTTTTTCTAAAAACAAGGTCTTTAATAGCTTCGTATTTTTTCTTGGCTTCATGCCATTGCTCTTCAGTGTAGCTATCCAGTGGTTGTTTTTCCTCTTGTTGTTTAGAAGACAAGTCTTGGATTTTTACATTGATGATTTCACTTTGATTATCTACGGGAGCTATTGAAAGAGTATGAAAGTTTATGGCTCTTAGTATGATATGCTCAACATTATTGTAAAAAACTTTAGAACCGATAGAGAGGTCTAGTTTACTCATGACTTACCCCCCCCTCTAATATAAAAGATGACATAGTAATCTTTTGATGCATATTTACCAAGGCAGTATTTTTGAAGATCTCATGCCAAAGGTAAGGAAGGATTTGCATTTGTTCTGTTCGCTTGTTGGATAAAAGTTCTAAAAATGACTTGATAGAAATAGGTTCAGAAAGTTTATTGATATTTTCCAGTATCTTAGAGGCTATTGCTTTGTTTTCAGGTAAAAAAGCATTGTTGTAAAGAAAGACACAGTTTTTAAAATATATTTGGTCTATTTGAGTATCTGAAAATGTTTCAAAAGGAAGTGACATTTGTCGGGCTAATTCTTCTTTTAAAACAGATATCTTATGTTGTAGTTTTGAATCAGAATCTAAATCACTTTGATATTTAACTTCAAAGATCTTTTTAGAACCATCTTTGTATGTAACTAAGACATCAGGTGTATATCTTGTATTTTTAGCTTTAAGCTCATAGTTGATTTGAAGTGGTTGCTCTTCATATACAACAACATCTGCATCAAATTCTAACAAGGTAAAAAAATCTCTTTCTAAAATTGATTCAAAGGCTAATTGTTTATTATTCTTATAGCTTTTGAAGTAACCAACACAAGAGATGTAACTTTTCTTTATTTTTCTGACTGGCATAAAATAATTATATCAAAATAAAAAATATTTACACACTTAAATTTAATAACATTAGTTATTGTAAAAACAGATTTTATATCTTTAGTGATTTGTTTTTGTAACATTTGTTTTTAGAAAATCACATGTTTGAAATAATCATAATAATGTGTATAAAGTCGACGTAAAATGAACAATACAAATGTCAATAAGATATATAGTGAGAGAAAAGAAATAAGTGTGAAATGGTCGATTGATATAGAGTTAAATCAGTCTAACGATTTTTGGAGATATTTTTTATTACTTTTAGCTAAAGACTTCATACCAGCAATAGCACGTTCTGGAATTTTATGTTCAATCGGCATAGTTTTTAATGCAGCAGCTACTTCAGAGATAGTACTATTTATAGAACATGTAGACTGTTTCTTATCTTTTTCCATAATGAATATACCTCTCTTTGTATAATTGTATCATACACATAATGACATAAATACTTTTCTAGCTTCTAACGTTATAATGTATTCCTAGTATTTATGTCAAGTATAGTTTTGATTAGGAGAGTACATAGATGTTATCTAATCTAGAAAAAGAGCGTAAAAAGCTTGATATCTACATTATTGATTGTAGACAAAGTATTGTTCTCGTTAAAGATGATATCTATAACAGTATATTCCTGAATGAATATATATCTGATCTCAGTAGAAAAGAAAAGATAGTGTATATAGATTTTAAAAATATTCATAGTGCTCAAGAACTAGCTCAACAACTACTAGAACAATATATACAACTATTTAATAAGGCTTACAGCTTTAAATTCCCTCAAGATACTTATTATGCAGTGTCTAATGTATTAGAACTCTTTACTAAAGAAGAAGAGGTAGAAGAGAATATAGTTATCTGGATGGATAACTTTACAGATATATTGTCCCTACAAGAGCATGATTGGCTCTTTGGTCCATTAAGAAGTTCATTTCAACATCATCAAAATATTGTTCATGTATTTACATCTGACTCAAGAGAAAAAGTAAATTCAATTTTTATGAATTCAAATAATCCATTTTTTAGATTTGCACGAATAGTGTAAAGAGATTTTTCTAAATAGTTATTACAAAATGGAGACAAAATGTAATAGCACTTTCTTACTAATAATCTGAGTTTTAGCGTATTTTCTAGTATTAAATTACATATTGGAATCCATTAGAAAACATTTTGATAACAATAAAAAACACGATTAAGTTTTATTAAATTTTTTTTCTGCAAAAATCCCTATGAAAATAAAAATTAGGTAAAAAAATGTTTAAATATGTATCAGTTATATTGGTATTTATTGCAGTTGGTTTGTATATTGCAAAAAATATGAGTACTGAAGAACTCGCACTGGAAAATAAGAAAGGGGAATCGTTTAATACTGCAGAGGTTAAAGTTACCAAAACACATAAGTATGAACAAGTCTTTTTTGATAAGACAAAACGGAATACTTTGCAAGATTTTCATAGTCAACAACACATCCATGATATTGATGAAAGATCCAAAAAAATAATTTCTGACATTGAACAAAGGATTAGTCAAAAAAAATTAACAGATATACATAAGCAACTTTCAGAAGAGAGTCAACAAAAAATTGAACTAGCTAGTTCTAAGTTAAATAAGCTTAAGAAGCAATTAGAGGAGTTAGAATATGAAAATTAATAGTATATGGACTTTACTAATAGTTATATTCTTGACGCATAGCCTTAATGCTAATCAAGTCAGTAATCTTGAAGGAAGTTTAGCAGTTAATCAAGGTACTTTAAATTATTCAATTCCTTTAAACTTACCTCCGGGTGTAGCAGGTGTACAACCAAAATTATCACTTAATTATAATTCAAATAGTTCAAATGATTATCTTGGTAGTGGTTGGGGGCTTAGTGGATTAAGTGTTATAACAAGATGTGGTTCAGAGATTATTGAAAATGGTTTCAAAAGAGGAGTGAGATATGATGAAAAAGATAATATTTGCTTGAATGGATCTAAACTGACATTAGTATCTGGAAATAAGTGGGATATAGGATCAGAGTACAAGACAAAGATAGATATACACTCAAAAATAGTTTATAAGGGAAATAGTTTTGAGGAGTGGACAAAGACGGGTGACCTTAAAGAATATACTTTAATAAATCGAAATTGGTTTTTAACAAAAGTGAGTGACAGATTTGGAAATAGTATAGATTATAATTATTTTTCTACTTCTAGCGAGGTTTATCTTAATAATATAACATATGCAGATAATAAAATTTCATTTGTTTATGAGAATAAACCAGACTATTTTCATGGGTACTCAGATACATATAATGTTAGGGTCACCAAACGAGTGCAGTCTATTAAGGTAGAAGTTGCAAATACAGTTTTGAGAACATATTCTTTAGGGTATAAAGCTCAAGCTTCTGTAATGGATAAATCATTATTAACTACTTTGACAGAATGTGTGGATAACGAGTGTCTTCAACCTATTGAGTTTACATATAAAGACACAACATTAAGTTTTTTAGACACAATACAACTCGATTTTTTAACTTCTCCCAAAAATCAAATAACTTATAGTGATTTTAATGCTGATGGATTAATGGATATATATGAGGATAAGGGTTATACAAACATTATTTGGTTTAACAATGGAGATAATACCTTTACAAAAACTTCACATAGTTTAGGGAGTTCTAATAGAGGTGAAATTAGATTTAATGATTTTAATAGTGATGGTCTACTTGATATATACGAGTTTGAAGAGACAGGTACTTATGATCATATATGGCTAAATCAAAATAATGGAGTTTTTTTACAGGTTGAGAATGGAAATGCTGCTATAGATGGGGTGGCTACACAAGTTATTTTTCAGGATTTTAACTCAGATGGTTTGGTAGATATATACGATGAGAATGGATATATAAAGCTAAATAAAGGGAATTTTAATGGTGAGTTTGTTTTTGAACGAGTAATGAACGATTTATTTGAATATCCAGGATCTGGGGTACAGTATACAATCTTTCAAGATTTTAATGGAGACTTCTTAATAGATGCTTATGATACAAATTCAAAAAAATTCTTTTTTAATGAAGGGTATGAATCTGTAACTGATAGTATCCATTTTTCTTTTACTGCGTATCCTTTCAATAAAGTTTCTTTTGCAGACTTTAATGGCGATGGATATGTTGATGTGTACAATATTAATGATACGGTGAATGAAATATGGTTAAATCAAGGAAATGGAATATTCATACAAGTAACAGATGATTTACCATTTAATATGTCTACTGAAGTGCTATTTAGTGATATTAATAATGATGGCATGACAGATATTTATGATAGGACCAATAATACAATATATTTTTCAAAAGGGGAGTATTATGATGATGGAGATAAAGTTGTAGGTTTTATTAATGAAACACAATATACCCCAGCAGTAGATGGTACAAATATTGAGTTTATAGATTTTAATGGTGATGGATTTCCAGACATTTATGAAGTTGATACTCAAACAGTATATATAAATTCATTAAAGAAAAATCAGCTTATATCTATTGCAGACTCATTTAAAAATCAAACCTCTATAGAGTATAAAAATTTGACAGATTCTAGTGTGTATACTAAATATCAGGATGCGCATTATCCAGAGATGGATATACAACCTTGTCTAGAGGTGGTAAGTTCAATTTCGTCCATGGGACCAAATAAAGAGATACTGACAAATACATATCAGTATGAAGGCTTAAGAGTTAACTTATTGGGATTAGGCTCTTTAGGGTTCGCAAAAATCATTACCAATAGTAATTCAAATATGTTGAAAACAATCGAAGTTTTTAATCAAGAGTATCCATATGTAGGGTTACCTCAAAGTACAGAGACATATTTAGAGGGAGAGCTGACTTCTACTACAAGTAATCAATATGACAACCTTAATGTAGACGATATATATAAGGTTTATAAAAAAACTCAAAATTCACAATTTTATGAAAATGGTTTACTTTTAAAAAGTGTATCTATTAGCTATAACTCTTATGATGAATTTGGAAATATAGGAACTGTTACAACTAATACTGTAGATGAAACCAGGGGAGAAGTTTTTACTAATATAGTCAATAATACTTATACGAATAATCCAGATCAATGGATATTATCACGGCTTACACAGAGTATAGTAACAAACGAGGCCTATGGTGATATAAAAGTAAAAAAATCAATCTTTACATATGACAATGTAACAGGAATTTTAACAAGTGAAACTATTGAACCAAACACTACAAAGTGGTTAAAAAAATCATATCAATATGATAATCATGGAAATTTAATTAAAGAAACTGTATCTGGAGCAGATATTCTTCAAAGAACAACAACTACAAACTATGATGCCTTGGGAAAATATCCAATTCAAAAATCTAATGCATTGGGACATAGTGAGTATAGAGAATATAACCTTAATGGACAACTTATTAAAGTTACAGATGCTAACGGTTTATTTGCTACATATAGTTATGACAACTTTGGTAAAAAGCTAGCTGAAGTTGATACAAGTGGAGTTAGCACAAGTTATACATATGAATTTGATGAGTCTTTACCCTTAAGTTTATACAGTGTTACTATAACTACAGCGGGAACTGCGCCAATAAAAACATACTTTAATTCTCTTGGTCAAGAACTTAGAAGCGAAAAACTTGGTTTTCATGGCAAGAAAATTTTTGAAGATACTTTTTATGATAAGTTTGGCAATGTTATTAAAAAATCATCACCTTATTTTAATGATGAAGCACCAGTATATTCATATTTTACATTGGACAAATACCAAAGGCTTGTGAAAGTTGATGTCCCTGGACCAAATAATCAAAGAGTAATCAATATAAATAGTTACAGTGGCTATCAACTTATACATACGGATGCAAAAGGTCATCAAAAAACTACAACCAAAAATGTATTGGGTAAAGTTATTAAAATAGAAGAAGAAAATACATATCAATTGTATAACTACGATGCACTAGGAAATTTGATAAGTACGATTGATCCTTATGGTAATTCTATAAACATCCAATATGATATTTTCGGAAATAAAATATATCAGAATGATCCAGACATGGGAGCATGGTCTTATGGGTATAATGCCCTAGGGGAATTAATATCTCAAACTGATGCAAAAGGGCAAACGACACTTATTGAGTATGATTTACTGGGAAGAAAAGTTTCAGAAAACTTAAATGGAGTTATCTCAACATGGGAATATGATTTACCTTTAAAAGGTAAATTGTTTAAAGAAAGTAAACCAAATTTTACTAGAGTGTATGATTATGACACTAAAGGACGAGTACGCTCTGTATCAACAACTATGGATTCGAAGACATTTTTAGAGTCCTTTACTTATGATACTTTTTCTAGATTAGAGACTAAAACACTACCCAACAATTTTCAGATAAAAAATGTATATAATCAATATGGTTACTTAGAGTCAATTAAATCACCTAAGCAGCAAATTGCTGACTTTGATGCTACACACTTTGTATCTTTAATTGAACAAACATTGGGAACGGCACTTGAGTATTATCAACTCTCTTTAGAGTTGCAGGCAAAGGCAGACAATTTAAGATTACAAATTGTTGAGTATGAAGAACTAGCGAATTATTATGAGAGTGAAAAAGATTATTTATTAACCCAGATTTTTATTTTACAAAATAATATTGAAGAATATGAATATGAAGCAAGAAAATATGCAAGATTAGCTGAAGAAACAAAGGCTATAGCTGATGACTATCTCAATCAAGCTAATAGTGAGCATAATGAAAAAATTGCAGATAGATACTATGACTTAGCGAGACTGTATCAGGGGTATCATGCTATGTATCTTGTAGAGACTCAAAATGCGTTAACGGCAATAGAAAATAGTCAACAACTGGTTACTTCATATGAAGCGACAGTGAGTGAGTATCAAGCACTTATTGATAATTACACATTGCTTGTTAATAATGCTATAGCTGAATTAACAACGACTTTACAAACTATTGAACAGTTAAAAGAACACTATACAGACGAGATGGCAACTCTAGCTAGTGCCTATCAATCTATACTCGACGATACCGAGTACAAATATTTTTATAAGGTTCTTGAGAGTGATAGCTATAATAGGGTGACACAATATATCTCAGGAAATGGGCTCATAACAACGAAAAGTTATGATGTCTCTGGCCTTTTAAATAATATTACTACTGGCTATAACTTTACCGATGGCATTAGAAATCTAACATTTGAGTATGATTTATTAGCTAATGTTACACAACGAGAAGATAAAAAATTAGGAGTCTTACAAACTTATCAGTACGATAATATTAATAGACTGATTTATGCTACTGAAAACGCTAACAATAATTTTTCAGAGGTAAATTACGAGTACGATTTAATTGGTAATATTAAAAATAAATCGGATGTAGGAGCTTATAATTATTCAAGTGTAGCACCTCACCAGGTTCTGAGTGCAGGTTCAAAAACCTTCTCGTATGATTCAAATGGGAATATGATAAATAATAATGGAGCCCTACTTGAATACACAGCCTTTAATAAAGTATCTAAAATCACGACAGATCAAAATGTTATAGAGTTTGCCTATGATACTAATCATAATAGATATAAAAAGTCTACAGATAATTATACAACTTATTATTTGGGACAGATGTATGAACAAAAAATCTCAAATAGTGTAACAGAAGACAAGTACTTTATATATGTTGGTTCCAAACTGATATCTATTTATACAAACGCTGGTGCAAACTCATCTACAAAGTACTTACATTATGACTCACTTAGATCAGTCGACACTGTTACTAATAACTTAGGAGTTGTAGAGGAGAGGATGGCTTATAAGCCATTTGGAGAAAAGCTGAATTTAGATGAAAATGGAGATACTTTAACAAGCTCTTCATCTACAAATAGAGGTTATACAGGTCATGAACATATAGAAGAGACTAACTTTATCAATATGAACGCAAGACTTTATGATCCAACAATTGGTAGATTTTTATCAGCAGATAGTATGATACCAGGTATCTATGATACGCAAAGTTTTAATAGATATGCCTATGTGAAGAATAATCCTCTTAAGTATATAGATCCAAGTGGGCATTGGGGGCTTAGTGATATAGGTAGTGCAATTAGTGGAGCATGGAAAAGTGTTGGTAGTGCAATTAGTGGGGCTTGGAAAAGTGTTGGAAATGCAATTTATAAAAATCGATTGATGATAGCAACTGTAATTATAACTGTTGTTGTTTCAACGGTAACATTTGGTGCTGGAATGGCTCTTGTTGGAGCTTTAGGTGTCACAAATGCTACTTTGGGAACAGCTATAGTAGCATCAACCATGGGAGCAGCTGGTGGATTCGCAGGAGCATTTTCTGGTACACTTATGGGCGGTGGAAATCTTGGAGAGGCAGTTAATAATGGATTAACCGGAGCACTTGTAGGTGGAGTCTCAGCCGGAGTTGCATTTGGTATAGCAGAAGGAACAGCTGCTTTATTTAATATGGGTAGTAGTGGTGCGGGTCATGCTACATCGTTTTTTAATCCACAGGGAGGTTATACTGCAGCAACATTTAAAGCTTTAGCCCATGGAACGAGTAGAGCTGCAATAGCACAAGCACAAGGGCAGAATGCAGCTTCTGGGTTTTGGAGTGGATTTACAGCTAGTGGATTTAGTGTAGGAAGTAGCGGATTTGGAAAAGGAATGACTGGTGTAATGACAAGAACAGCTATAATGGCTGGAGTAGCCGGAACGGTAAGTGAAATGACTGGTGGTAAGTTTGCAAATGGAGCTATGACAGGTGCATTTATTCATTTGTTTAATGCGGAGGGAACAAGACTTGTAGCTAATCCAAAGGGAAGTTTTATAGAACTTACAAAAGAAAACTATTTTTTTAAGAGTAAGTCAGATGAATATCTTAAAGCATTTTATTCCATTGACTATCATGGTAGAAATCAATTAAGAACAGAATTATATACAGCTACTAAATACACCTTAAAAGGAGTTGCAATATTTTCTCCAGAACCCTATACTAAGAATGCAGCTAGAGTTGGTTATACATTAATGAGAGTAAATGAATCAGAGTGGAATTATTAAATATGAATAGGTACGAAGTAAGTGATTTTGACAGAAATATTGAGCAGCATAAGAGTTATAGAGGAGAGTTTTATTATGTTAGATTGGAAGAGATATAAGCTAATTTCTATCTCATTTGTATCTTCGTTCTTTATTTTTTCATTTTTTTTATATGGAAGAATAGATTTTGATACTATTGTTTTTTTATCACTTATCACAGCATTTCTTATTGAGTCTATATATGATATAAAAAATAAAACAGTTGGTAAGTATTTTTATAGTGATTCTGATCCATATAGCCATTATATAAGATACTTAACATTTATCATAATGTTTGCAATTTGGCTTTGGGTTGTATATGATGTTTTTGTTGAAATTGGAATGTTTTCATTAAAGTAAACAGAGTTATTATCAGTTATCAATAACATTTATAAGAACAGCTATAATGGCTGGAGTAGCCGGAACGGTAAGTGAAATGACTGGTGGTAAGTTTGCAAATGGAGCTATGACAGGTGCATTTATTCATTTGTTTAATGCGGAGGGAACAAGACTCATTGCTTATACTAAAGGAAATTTTGTAGGGCTTAAAGAAGAAAAGTATACTGATTTTAGTAATACAGAAAAGTTTGGTAAGGCAGTTGACTCTCTAGGAGTAACTAGAGAAGTATTTCAAGGAGGGCTCAGAAATGTTGGTAGTGTCGCTTTAGCAATTATGGGAGGATTTATAAGCGGTGGAACCGCTTGGGGTGTTTGGGGTGCAGGTGCTATGCTAGATGGGTATAGTGTTTACGAGCATGGTGGAGATTTAAGTTATGCTTCAGGGAGTGCAGTAGGACTTCTACCTTTAAATAATAAAGTTGGGGCAGTTATAGGTACAGGAATGTCTGTATATAATGGTTATTTAAGAGATTAATATGTTGACTTGGAAAGAATACAAATTTATATTTTTCACATTATGCGTATCTTTGATATTCTCTTTTAGTATATTCCATAATAAACTAGATACGTATCATATTTTAATTTTTGCATTAGCACTAGAGGCTATTGTTAAAGCGATTTATGATATTAAAAATAAAACAGGTCATCAAGGAATGTACATCTATAATGATAAAAAAAACCAGATTTTACGCTATTTAGTTTTGTTGGTTGTTATAATATTTTTTAGCGCTTATATTTATTATATTTTTAATTATTTAGCATTTTAGTATGACTTTTTTCAATTCTCCAGGACTGTAAAAATGATGTTAAAATGGCAAGAGTACAAATTTTTATTTTTGGTACAGGTGGTTTTATGAAATCACTATATGATATTAACAATAGAGCTGGTAATCAATCTATATATATTTATTCTAGTAATAAAAATCAACTATTACGATACTTTACTTCAAGCATAGCATTCTTACTTTTATTATCAGCTATTAGTAACATTTGTTCTTATAAATGACACTAGTTGTCATTTCTAAGAACAAATGTTATTCGCTACAAACTCATGTTACTGGAGGATTTAAAAATTGTTAAAAAACGATTCAAAAATCCTCGAATTTTCTTATTATTCATTACTCTTCATTAACTTAGAGATAATCTGAAATAATATATATTTTTAGATTAAAATGTTAGAATACCTTTATATCTATTATAAGGTATCTAGAATGTTTAAAATTCTTCTTATATTTCTTCTTGTAGTAACAAATCTTTATCCTGTTGATGAAATGCTTATACGAACCAACAAACTTGACATTATTAATGAGCAAAAAAAAGAGATAGAAGCAAATGCTCAGAAGATAAAGTATGATTGGATTTCTCCTCTTAATCTCTCTCATTCATACTCAAGGAGTAATATCCAAGGTGAAGGAGTTTCTGATACTTCACTTAACTTAACTCAAGATGTTTTTCGTTCAGGAGGGATTATTTATAAGATTGCTTACGCTGATATAAAACTGAAAAATTCTCTTAGCTCTTTATCTTTAGAGAACACCTCTCTTTATAAAGAACTCTATAGTGGTCTTTTAGCATTGAAGAAACTTCGTCTAATTTTAAAACAGAATCATTTTACTTTTTTAAATACTGAGATAGAGGTGTTTTTAAAAACACAGCAGTATAAAACTGGAGATGTTGATATAACAGAACTTAATCGAGCACTTAGAGAAAAAAACAGTGCTTTAAAGATAGAACTCACTGCAAAGCAAGCCATTGTTGAAAAAGAGATAGAGTTGAAAAAGTTAACGGATGTGAAGTTGGAAAGTATAGATGTACCTATTTTTAAAATGTTATCAAAAGAGGAGTATCAAGAATCGAATTATAATCTTGAAGTCTCTAAACTAAATGGTGAACTATCCGATACCTCCTACAAAATAACACGCTCTTCATACTTGCCAACAATAAGTATTAATGGCGCTTATGGTTATAGAGATAATCCAACTATTAATTTTAATGACGATTACTATAGTTTCGGTGCTACACTCAGTATGCCATTAGATTATAATTACTACTCAACTTTACAAGAGAGTAAGGCTGTATATCTAACAAATAAACTTCAAATTCAAGAGACGAAAATAGACGAAATGGCTCTTTATAAAGCGGGAATAAGCAGAATACAGAATTACGAGGCTTATAAAATTGTTACGCAAGAGAACATTAGTCTCTACACAAATCTCATAAAAATAGTACAAAAAGCACTTAAATCCGGTCTTAAAACAGGTTATGATTTAAAGACATTGCAAAATACAAAGAAGATTGATGAAATTGAGTTGGAGATAAGTAATATAAATATTCAAATAGAGTTAGTTGAGTTGACTTTTGCAACAAAAAGAGGAGAGAGCTATTATGAGTAATATAGAAAGCGACGAAATCATAAAAACATTAGATTTACAAAAAAAATCTAAAGGTGTGAAAAAATTACTGTACGCTTTAACTCTTTTAGGCTTAATTGGAGTTGTTTTTTTTATTTTTTTTGCAGATAAAGATGAAAAACTGGTTGTTTACAACACTAGTTCACTTATGCAAAAAGATTTAATAGTAACTGTTTCGGCTACAGGAAACTTAGAACCCACCAATAGTGTAGATGTAGGGATAGAAGTTTCAGGAACTATTTTAGAGATTTATGTTGACTATAATGATGTTGTAAAAAAAGGACAGTTGCTTGTAAAGCTTGATACTAATAAGCTTGTCTCTCAAGTTAACAGTACAAAAGCTGCGCTTAGTGTAGCAAAAGCAAATTTATTAGAGGGTGAAATAAATATTAAAGATACTCAAAGAGAATTAAAACGTGTGAAAGAACTTTATAAAGCGACTAACGGTAACTATCCTTCGACTAAAGAGATTGACAGTGCACTTATTGCCTATGAAAAAAGTCAAGCTACTCATAGTGCTTTAATAGCACAAAAAGCTCAAGCTCAAGCGCTTCTTGAATCAAACCAGGAAGATTTAAAAAGAGCGAGAGTAGTGTCACCAATAGATGGAGTAGTTTTAAATAGAGCAGTAGAGGTTGGGCAAAGTGTTGTTGCTAGCATGGAAATACCGACTCTTTTTACCTTGGCTGAAGATTTAAAAAAAATGGAGGTTATTGTTAGTGTTGATGAAGCTGATGTTGGGCAGGTAAAACAAAATCAAGAAGTTGAGTTTAGCGTAGATGCTTATCCAGATAAAGTCTTTAAAGGGCTTATTAAGCAAGTGAGAAAGAACTCTGTTGTTGTGAATAGTGTAGTGACTTACGAAACGGTTGTGACGGTTGATAATTCAGATTTATTATTATTACCTGGAATGACAGTATCCGCTGATATTACAACAAAAATTGTAAAAAATGCTCTTTTAGTTCCAAACTCAGCACTTAGATTTTCTCCTCCAAAAGTAGAGGAGAAGAGTAGTGGTTTTACTCTCTTTGCTCCTCCTTCAAGGAAAGAAAAAAGTGATCTTTCGATTAATTCTAAAAGAGTATGGGTTTTAAAAGACAATAAAGCTGTAGCAGTGCCTATAAAATTAGGTGACAGCGATGGTATAAATAGTGTTATTACAGATGGCGAAATATCTATAAACGAGAAGGTAATAATAGGAATAAAAGAGAGTAAAAAATGAGTTTGGCTCCACCCCTTATCTCTTTAAAAGCTATCTCAAAAGTTTATGGAAAAGGCGAAGCAAAAACATATGCCTTACAAGGGATAGATTTAGAGATAAACGAGGGTGAATTTGTGGCCATCATGGGCTCGAGTGGTTCTGGAAAATCTACGGCTATGAATATTATCGGATGCTTAGATATACCATCTTCTGGAGAGTACTTTTTCAAAGGAATAGATGTTAGTTCTTTAAATAGAAATCAAAAAGCTCTTTTACGGCGTAATTATTTAGGTTTTATATTTCAAGGCTTTAATCTTTTAGGGAGAACGACTGCCCTGGAAAATGTAGAGTTACCTCTTATCTATCGAAAAATAGAGAAAAAAGAACGTTTACAGATTTCTAATGACGCTTTAGTAAAGGTGGGTCTAGAAAATGTTGCAGAGCATACTCCGGCAGAGCTTTCAGGTGGGCAACAACAGCGTGTAGCCATTGCAAGAGCGATAGCTACAAACCCCTTAGTTATTTTAGCAGATGAGCCAACTGGAAATCTTGACAGTGTTAAAAGTAAAGAGATTATGGAACTTCTTTACTCTTTTAATCAAACACAGGGAATAACTATAATAATGGTAACACATGAAGAAGAAATGGCAGAGTACGCGAATAGAACCATTATTTTTAAGGACGGTTTTATACTTGAAGATAGTAAAAGAGGAGAATCATAATGTTATGGAATGCTTTTTTACTTGCTATTCGTGAGATAAGAAGAAATGTATTACGCTCTATTCTAACCATTCTTGGAATTGTTATAGGAGTAGCTTCTGTAATTGCGATGGTAATGCTTGGAGATGCTACAACTGCACAGGTAACGAGTGGTATCTCAAAACTTGGTAGTAATATGCTTACTCTTTCACCTGGTCAAGAGAGGAGAGGACCTGGAACAGAAGGACAAAGTCAAACAGAAGCTTTTGATATAGATGATGTTAAAGCAATAAAAAGAGAGATAAACGGTGTAAAAGCAGCAGCACCTCTAAGTTCTTCAAGTGTCAGTGTTATATATGGAAATGAAAATTATTCAACAACTGCTTATGGCACCAATAACGAGTATTTTATTGTAAAGAGCTGGGAGTTTTTAGAAGGTGAGGAGTTCAGTACTACTGAAATTAAAGCTGGAAAATCTGTTTGCATTATAGGTGAAACTGTTAGAAAAGAACTTTTTGGTAGTGGTTCACCATTAGGTGTGAAAATTCGTCTTGGTACATTTTCATGTAGAGTAAAGGGTCTTTTAAAATCTAAAGGGACAGCATCTTTTGGCATGGACCAAGACGATTTAGTGGTTGTGCCATTAAGGATGCTACAAAGAAGATTAACTGGAACGCAAGATATCTCCTCTATAAGTATCTCTGTAAAAGATGATGTTTCCACAGATAGTGTAACACAAAGCTTAAGGCTTCTTTTTAGAGAGAGACGTAATATTAAAGCTGGTGAAGATGAAAACTTTAATATTAGGGATATGAAAGATATCATTGAAACGCTTTCTACTACTACTGGTATGTTAACTATGCTTCTTGGTGCGGTAGCTGCTATAAGTCTTGTTGTTGGAGGTATAGGCATTATGAATATAATGCTTGTATCTGTCACAGAAAGAACAAGGGAGATAGGAATACGTCTAGCTATTGGAGCTTTTGAGAGTGAAGTGTTACTGCAGTTTTTAGTGGAGTCTGTTGTCTTGTCAGCTCTTGGTGGAGTTATTGGAATTATTTTAGGTATCATAATTACTCTTGTTGTTGCGAGTGCTTTTGATTTGCCATTTATTCTTAATGAAGGGATTATAGTTTTAGCCTTTGTTTTCTCAACGCTTATAGGAATTTTATTTGGATATTTTCCAGCAAAAAAAGCGGCTAATCTTAATCCAATAGATGCTTTAAGACATGAGTAATTATAGTAACTTTAGATACTTTCTGTAACTTTATTCTTTTTTAAATTAAATGTTTTTCTGCTTTCAAAAAAAGTTTATTTTATTACTCTATAATCTAATGTTATTTATTAAATTAGAAAAAGGAAAAAAATGATTCAAAAGATTCTATTAGCATCATTAGCATCACTTGCTATGACAACTGGAGTGATGGCAAAAGAGCATCATGCAAAAGCGGGTGAGTTTTATCTCGTGGCAAAAGCACTTATGACTACATCAGAAACACTTAAAGAGGGTGATGATATTACACTCGATGCAGATGTTGGAGGAGGAGTTGGTATTGATGTTGGTTATACACTTCCATATCACTTTGCAGTTGAACTTGACACTTCATATAGTCAAAACCGTGTAACTGAGAGTCGAGTTGGAGTTGAAGAGAAGGAAGATGGTATCGCAACATACTGGACATATGCTATGGATATTACATACACATTCCCAGTAACACACCTGATTAGAGTTATGGGTAAGGTCGGATATGAGTTTGAACATGAAGAGATAGACGACTTAGGTGTGAAAGGTGATGATAGTGGAATGGTATATGGTGCTGGAGTTGAGTATCATATAAGTGATCACTATGAAGCACTTGTAGAGTATGAAGGAAGTACTATAGAGTCACCACGTGGTTCAAGCCTTTATGCCGGTGTAAAATATATTTTTTAAAGTAAAAAGAGGGGTTTACTCTTGGTAATCCTCTTTAAATGCGACATATCGTGAAGCGGAAGCATAAAGTTCTTTAACTTCTGCATCACTAAGTTCTCTTACCACTTTTGCAGGAGTTCCCATTATCAGTGAACGTGGGGGAAAGACTTTCCCTTTTGTAACCAAAGCTCCTGCTCCCACAATAGACTCTTTCCCGATAACTGCACCATCAAGTATAGTCGCACTCATACCTATGAGACAGGCTGACTCTATAGTACATCCATGAAGCATTACCCTATGGCCGATTGTTACATCATCACCTATGATAGTCGGATTTCCATCACTTCTATCAGGCTTTTTATAGTGCGTCACGTGAATCATACTTAAGTCTTGTATGTTCACTCGATTTCCAATTTTGATGTAATGTACATCGCCTCGAACAACGCAGCCAAACCAGATGGAACAATCTTCTCCGCAACTCACATCACCAACAACATCTGCTGAAGAAGCTACCCAACTATTTGTGCCCATTTTAGGCAGAGTACCTTTAAATTTGTGTAACATGTTTAGCCTTCCATAAAAAAGCGAGCTGCCATCTGTTGAATATCTGATGGAGACATTTTTTTTGTCGCTTTAGATATTCGGTTTACATAGTCCTCTAAAAACTTATGACTGTTAAGAGTTTTTTGATTGTCCCGTCTTACTACTTTTGCATAAGTTCCATCACTATGAAGTTCATGTGCAAGAGTGTTGTCAGCAAGTTGAAGGTTGAGGACTTGGAGTATCTTCTCTTTTGCGACTTTGTCTTTTATACCCGTGAGGAGTTCAACACGACGGACGAGGTTTCTTGGCATCCAGTCTGCACTTGAGATGTAGACTTGTGTCGCGTCGTTTTTAAAGAAAAAAGTTCTAGGGTGTTCAAGATATTTTCCAAGGATAGAGATAACCTTTATATTCTCACTCACACCTTCTATGCCAGGTTTTAAACAGCAGATTCCACGTACTATTAACTCGACCTTAGTGCCTGCTTGACTTGCTTTATAAAGACCACGGATTACATCTTCATCAACTAAGGAGTTTACCTTTGCGATGATGTGTCCATCTTTTCCTTTTCTCATCTCGTTTTGAATGAGGGAAAGGAGCTTTGGCTTAATCTGTGAAGGAGCCATATAGAGTTCGTTGAGTTTCCCTTTGTTGCTAAATCCAGAGAGAAAGTGAAAAAATCGTGTTAAGTCATTTGTGATTTCATCTTTACTTGTAAGGTAAGACATATCAGTATAGATTTTTGCAGTGGCAGGGTTGTAGTTACCCGTTCCAAGGTGCGCGTACTGTTTGAGTTTTCCATTTTTACGTCTTGTTACAAGCGCTGCTTTAGCATGAACTTTAAAACCTTTGATTCCGTAGATAACATGTGCACCGGCTTTTTCTAAGGCCTTTGCCCAGATAAGGTTGTTCTCTTCATCAAACCTAGCTTTAAGTTCAACCATAACGGTTACCTGCTTCCCACTTTCACTTGCACTCATAAGTGCTTGAACTATGGGAGAGTTTGTTCCTGAGCGATAGAGCGTCATTTTGATAGAGACGACATCAGGGTCTTTACTTGCAGTTTGTATGAGTTTAACAACAGGCTCAAAACTCTCATATGGATGGTAGAGTAACACATCTTGTTTTTCTAAAGTGGTAAATATATTTTCATTGTTTTCAAATGGTGGCAACAACTTCGGCTTAAACGGTGGCAAAGAAAGGTGTGCAAAATCTTTATTTCCAACTATCTGCCAAAGACTAGAGAGGTTTATAAATGTGTGAAATCTGTAGATGTCATCTTTGTAGACATTTGTATGGCGGTTGAATGAGTTGATGATTTCATCATCACCGTTACTCCCAACCTCAAGTCGAACCATTTCTCCCTTACGACGAAGTTTAAGTCCCTCTTCAAGAATTTCCATAAAGTCATCGGCTTCTTCTTCTTCTATCTCCATATCCGCATTTCTTGTGACTCTAAATGAAGAGTATTTTAAGAGAGAATAACCAGGAAAGAGATCTTCAATATGCTCGGCTATCAAAGTCTCAATAGGAACATAAGTGTTGTTTCCAAGTTCCACAAAACGTTCTAAAACACGAGGTACACGAATAAGTCCAAAACGCTCTATCGTTGTGTCGTCTTTATCACTTAGTTTGACTATAAGTCCAAAACTTAAATTGTTAAGATGTGGAAAAGGGTGAGTGGCATCAATGGCAATGGGAACGATTACCGGATAGAGGTTTTCGTTGAAGTATCTTTTGAGAGTATTTTTTTCACTTTGAGTCACTTCTTTATATGACTTTACAAAAATACCTTCATCTTCAAGCTTTTTTAAAATACCGTTCATGCAGTGTTCTATAACTTGCTGTTCTTGATGAAGATAAGAGCGAATCTCACGTAGCTGTTGTAAAGGAGTGAGTCTATCTGCCCCTGAGACAATGATACCTGCAGAGAAGAGCTTTTTAAGACCAGCGACACGAATCATGTAAAATTCATCTAAATTTGTTCCATAAATTGCTAAAAATTTTAAGCGTTCAAGAAGTGGTAAAGACTCATCTTGCGCCTGCTTGAGTACTCTCGTATTGAATTGTAACCATGAGAGTTCACGGTTATTGTAAAATTTTGGGTTTCTTAGGTTTAACATACACCCTCCAGAATTGTTTAAAAAATATTTTTTCTTATTATACTAGAAAGTTGTTGTTATTTGATTTTCCCTGAGCCTTTGTAGTTTGCGGAGTGATAAATAGTTACTCCATTTTTTCTGGCATAGTATTTGAGTAGCAGGTTTTGAAGTGTGGGTTCTATAGAAGGAGTGAACCAAGCATTGTTACTTGTAGCGATGAGATACTTGACATCATCTCCTTCATAAAGTTCTTGACATGTTGCTTCATAACAGATGGCATTTCGGAACTTCACACCTTTAATGATAAAGTCAGTTGGCTCATCTGCTGTGATAAAGTCGCTCGCTCCACTAAAAAAAGTCTCATTGATGAAGTTTCGGGCGAATAAAGGAAGCGGGATATACTCTCCAAAAGGGACTAGCACGAGTTTTTTTGCGACCTGATACTCGCCATTTGTAAAGAGATAGGTAACATTATAGTTTTTTCCATCTTCTATGAGAAGTGTACCTGCTACAATGGAGATTTTCTCTGAAGCATTTAAAAGTGTGTTTAACAGCTTCTTGTTCTTGTTCATATAAAGAGGAAAAACAGACTCCGGAAAAACAACTAAGTCATATCCCTCATTCATCGCTGTTTGTATCTCTTGAAATATCATATCGACCGTTGGTTTAAGCGCTGCTCTTGTCCATTTGTAGTCTTGTTTGATGTCTGTCGTAATAAGCTTAATTTTTAAAGGGGCATCTTTTTGTTCGGAGTAAGTACTGTTAAATGCGAACAGAAGAAGCAGAAGCGGGAGATACTTATATCTGTTTTTTAGAAGTGAAGGGAGTGAGAGTGCTAGTAAAACAGTGGCAAACTGCCATTTGAAAACACCAATGTAGCTCTCAACAAAGAGAAGTTCTATCTGTAGCCAGTTCCAATCAAATGGTTCTAAAAAACTAAGTCCAAATAAGAGTAATGCGCGTATGTAAGGTTTGTCTGTAAAATAAAGTGGAAGAAAGAAAAGAAGATAGACAAAGCAAAATGCAACTGTAATAATTGGTGTCATATAACCTACACCCTGATACTCGAAACTATATCCAATCCAGTAAAACCAAAAGAGTCCTATAAAAAACCCTGCAACAAGAGTGGCTTTTTTAGGAATATATAAAAAGAGTGTTAATGCTAAGAGACCAAAAAGGGTGTTGAGAATCTTATTTGTAAGATTATACTCAGCAAAGTAGATAAAAGCGCTAAAACAAAGAGCTGTCAGTAGTCCTAGTAATATATTTTTTATTAGAGTGTTCATGAGTGAAATTGTACTCAATTTAGACTGCTATTAGTATACTTTTTGTATAATCGCCACAATTTTACCAAATAAGGAAGTTTGAAGATGGAAATAATCTCTCAGCTATTACCGTTCGTATTTTTAATTGCAATTATGTATTTTGTAATTATTCGCCCACAGCAAAAAGAGGCTAAAGCAAAAGTTGCTATGATTGAGGCACTTAAAAAAGGTGACAAGGTAATCACTAGTGGTGGTTTTATTGTTGTTATTCAAAAAGTTGAAGAGCAGTTCTTAACTATCAAAATGAATGATGACGTGACTGCAAAAATTACAAAAGACTCAATCGCAAAGAAGTACGAGGATGAAGCTTAATTATCGCATAGTTATTTTCGCATTAGCGATAGTTTTTGGTGTGTTTTTCTCCGTTCCGTCTTTGTTGCAGACGGAAAGTGGGAAAAAAGTCACTTTAGGTCTTGATCTTCAAGGCGGACTCCACATGCTTCTTGGTGTGAAGACTGAAGAAGCTACAAAGAGCCGTATCAAATCAATTGCTGCAAGTATAAAACATTATGCAGAGCGTAATGACATTCTTATAGACGGATTGAAGTTTGATGAAACAACTGTAGAGTTTGAATACCTTGATAGTGACGATGCTAAAAAAATAAATGAATTTTTGACTGAAATCGAGGGTGCAAAACTTACAAATGAAGCGCAAATCATCTCTCTGTCATTAACACCACAAGAGATACTAAAAACAGAAAAAGAAGCAGTTGATCAGGCCATAGAAACTATACGAAATAGACTCGATCAGTTTGGTCTTACAGAACCTGTAGTAGCTCGTCAAGGTGAAGAGAAGATTTTAGTGCAACTCGCTGGTATCAAAACGCAAGAAGAAGAACAGCGGGCACGTGAACTAATATCACGTGCTGCAAAACTTGAGTTGATGGCTGTAGACGAAGAGAGAAATGCTCGTGTTTACAACATGAGTGACTCTGATGCTGCATCTTACGGTGATATTATTTTGCCAGATGTCAAAAACCCAGAAGTTAAGTATCTTGTTCGTGAGATTCCTATACTTGATGGTGGAATGCTTACTGATGCTTCTATGGGGTTCGATCAAAACAATCGTCCACTCATAAACTTCAAGTTAAATGCTGAGGGTGCTGAGATATTTGGAGACTTTACCGGTCGCAGTGTTGGAAAACGTCTTGCTGTCGTTTTAGATGGAAAAGTTTACTCTGCTCCAAACATCAACGAACGTATTGGTGGTGGAAGTGGACAGATATCTGGAAACTATACTGTTATGGAAGCGAAGGATTTAGCTATTGCTTTACGTTCTGGAGCACTGTTAGCACCGATTTATCTTATGGAGAAGCGTTCAGTTGGTCCAAGTTTAGGAGCTGACAGTATTAGAGCTTCTTTGGTCGCTCTTATTGGTGGTTTTGTGCTCGTTATCATCTTTATGGTTGTTTACTACCGTATAGCTGGTCTTATTGCCAACATCGCTCTAGTAGCTAACTTATTTATTCTTTTAGCGGTTATGAGTCTTTTTGGCGCAACATTGACACTTCCAGGTATGGCGGGTATCGTACTGACAGTCGGTATGGCGGTAGATGCAAATGTCATCATCTCTGAGCGTATACGTGAGCTTATATATGAAGGCAAGTCGATGCATAAAGCCATAGAAGATGGATATGCAAATGCAATGCGAGCGATATTGGACGCGAATATCACAACGCTTATCGCTTCTGTCGTTCTGTATGCATATGGAACGGGAGCGATTAAAGGTTTTGCTATTACTATGAGTATCGGTATCTTAGCTTCTATGCTTACAGCAATTCTTGGAACGCATGGAATTTACCAGATGTTAGAGAGCAAAATTACAAAAAGTAAAAACAACCGTTTATGGTTTGGAATTAAAGGATAATCATGGAGTTTTTTAAATACACAAAAACCTTTAATTTTATGGGAAAATCAAAGTTCGCTATGATATTTTCGGTTATACTAGTACTTGCTTCATATGCTCTTTTAATGACTAAGGGACTGAACTATGGTGTAGATTTTGCCGGTGGTACAGTTGTTCAAGTAAAGTATGACACAACTGCTCCCATAGATGCTATGCGAGAAAAACTAAAATCTGACAAGCTTTTTGATGGTGCAACTATTAGTGAGTTTGGTTCACCTGATGAGGTTGTGATTCGTATGAAGACTACAACTGGAAATGTCACAACTGATATTGGTGATGTGACACGTGAGGCGCTTCAGGGGACTGGTAATTATAAAATTCGTAGAGTTGATATAGTTGGGCCGACAGTTGGGGCGGAACTGAAAGAGAAAGGGATTATGTCTCTTATCTTAGCAACTATAGGTATCTTAATCTATGTGGCATTTCGATTTGAGTGGCGTTTTGCTGTTGCTTCGATAGTTGCACTAGTTCATGATGTTTCTATAGCCCTTGGTGCAATTACTCTTGTAGGACTAGATGTAAACCTGGATGTTTTAGCAGCTTTACTTACGCTTCTTGGGTATTCACTCAATGATACAATCATCGTTTTTGACCGTATACGTGAGGGTGTAACAAAGTCTAAGAGTATAAATCTAGAATCTATAATTAATGAGTCTGTAACGCGAACACTCGCACGTACGACACTTACATCACTTACAACTTTCTTTGTTGTGTTTACACTCTTTATGTTTGGCGGAGAGATTATCCACGCTTTTGCATTTACACTTCTCGTAGGTGTGATTGTTGGAACATACTCTTCTGTTTTTGTTGCATCTCCAATTTTACTTTGGTTTGGGTTTGACGTGAAGAATTACCATGTAAAACTAGCTGCTAAAGCGAAAAGAGAAGCGGAAAAAGAGAGAATGCGTCAACAGTATGAATCTGGAGTGATGTAATTTCGCTATAATTTAGAAACAAGACTTTAGTTTTTTCTGCACTTTGCTTAAATACAGCAGCAGTAAAAACCAAGTAAAAAGGATTCTGTCTTTTTTACAGACTATAAATTAAGGAATTTTTATGGATTGGGGTAAAGTAATTTATGTGTTTTTCTCATTGATGAGTTTAACATCGATAGCAGGTTTTTTATATGAAAACACGGCAACTTCACTTTTTTTAGCGGCAAGTGTAAACTTAATAAGTACCATTTTAAAAATTGGTGTGAGAAATCTCCTTTCAGCAGAACTTTTGGCATCATCTTTAGTTGCTGATTTACACCTGATACCGGCATTTGTCTTTTTAGTAATTGTCGGAGATGATAGTTGGGCGACTGCTCTTGCTATTGGTGCTTTAATCGCAAATATTTTTTCAATGGGTCTAGTATACATAGAGAGTTCAAAAACGCACGAAGAGTATTGATCCTTACTCTAGAAAACAATTACCTTGTTTTCTCACACTTTTGACTCTTTGAGAGTCAAGAACATAACTTTAAAAATCACAAAATTTACGAGGATAAACCACTTTGGAATATAGTTCATCAGAAATAGAAAAAAAATGGCAAGAGTATTGGAAACAAAACGATAGTTTTGAACCAAGTGAAGACTTTACACAAGAAAAAAAATACATACTCAGTATGTTCCCTTTTCCAAGTGGACGTCTTCATATGGGACATGTTAGAAACTACTCAATTAGTGATGCCTTTGCGCGTTACCATCGCCAACAAGGTAAAAATGTTCTGCATCCGATTGGATTTGATAGTTTTGGTATGCCTGCTGAAAATGCGGCTATTAAAAATGGTTCACATCCAAAAGGGTGGACTTACGATAACATTGACTATATGAAAAACGAGTTTTACTCTTTAGGTTTTTCATTTTCTCGTAAACGTGAGATGGCTACTTCTGATGAGTTATATACTAAGTTTGAGCAGGGTTTCATTATAGACATGTTTAACAAAGGGCTGCTTTACCGCGAAAAAGGTATGCTTAACTGGTGTCCACATGATCAAACTGTTCTTGCAAACGAACAGGTAGTGGATGGCTGTTGTTGGAGATGTGATACTCCTATTGTCAAAAAAGACATGAACCAGTACTATTTTAAAATTACAGCGTATGCAGATGAACTCCTTGATGATCTCTCAAAACTTGAGGGTGGTTGGCCAAAACAAGTTTTGACGATGCAAGACAACTGGATAGGAAAGTCAAATGGACTGGCATTCGATTTAATGTTTGACGATGCTAGTAAAACCAAACTTGATGATGCATTTGAAGGCTTTGATGTTTTTACAACACGTCCAGATACTATTTACGGTGTCTCTTATACTGCACTAGCACCTGAACATAAAATTGTTACATATATGATTGAAAATAAGCTTTTAGATGAAGATATAATTGCTCAAATTCAAGTGATGAAAAACACATCAAGTATAGATAGACAAAAAGAGAAAGCAGGACTAGCAGTTGATTTAAATGTTCTCCATCCTCTGACTGGCAAGTCCATTCCTGTCTGGATTGCAAACTTTGTACTTATGGACTATGGAAGTGGTGCAGTTATGGCTGTTCCTGCCCATGATGAGCGAGATTATGATTTTGCTAAAAAGTATGACTTGGATATAAATGCAGTGATTAAACCTTTTGACGCAGACTCAGATGTAAGTAAGGCTGCATTTACAGATGTTGGAGAGTTGTTTAACTCTGGAGAGTTTGACGGTATGAACTCTAAAAAATCTCAGTACAACATCATTAAAATGTTTGAAGAGAAAAAAATAGGACAAAAGACTACTAACTATAAACTGAAAGATTGGGGTGTCAGTCGTCAGCGTTACTGGGGTGCCCCTATACCTTTTGTACATTGTGATTCTTGCGGAATCGTTATGGAGAAAAAAGAGAATCTCCCTATCGCCCTTCCTGAAGATGTAGAAATAACAGGTGAAGGAAATCCACTTGAAAACCATCCTACGTGGAAGCATTGTAAATGTCCAGAATGTGGTAAAGATGCAGTTCGTGAAACAGATACTATGGATACTTTTGTAGAGTCTTCATGGTACTTCTTACGTTTTTGTGCATCTGAAGCAAACTGGGAGAAAGAGGCGTTTTCACCGGAACAGATAAAGTACTGGATGGGCGTTGATCATTACATTGGTGGGATAGAGCATGCGATATTGCACCTTTTATATGCACGATTTTTCACAAAAGTATTTCGTGATTTAGGCTACTTAGAGTTTGATGAACCTTTTGAAAAACTTCTCACACAGGGTATGGTTCTAAAAGATGGTGCGAAGATGAGTAAATCTAAGGGCAACACAGTAGACCCTGATGCTATAATTCAAAAGTACGGTGCAGATACTGCGAGACTATTCATACTTTTTGCAGCCCCACCAACACAAGAGCTTGAGTGGAATGATAGTGCTGTTGACGGAGCCTATAAGTTTATAAAAAGATTTTTTGATAGAAGCTCAAATATTGTTCCAACAGAGACAAAACCAGAGATAGATCACTCCTCTTTAACGAAAGAAGAAAAATTTGCTCGTAAGAAAGTGTACGAAGCACTTACACGTGCGAATGACGTTTACGAAGAGCGTTATACTTTTAACACAATGATTGCAGGTGTAATGGAAGCGATGAATGCACTGAATACTCAGTCAAATCCGGATGTCTGGAGTGAAGGGTATTGGGTTTTAAGTTCTATTATGGAGCCCGTTATCCCACATACTTGTTGGGAAATCTCAAATGCTTACTTTTCTTTAAAAAATCTTACAAAACAGGAACTCATTGAAGAAGTTTTTGTTGAAGATAGCATAATGTTGGGTATTTCGGTAAATGGAAAACGCAGAGGAGAAGTTGAAGTGGCAACGGATGCTACGAAAGATGATATTTTAGTCGCAGCAAAAGAGGTCGTGGAAAAATGGCTTGATGGAAAAGAGATAGTGAAAGAAATAGTTGTTCCTAAGAAACTTGTTAACTTAGTGATAAAAGGCTAAAAATGCCATACTCCACACGAATACATATGAAGCTTCTTTTAACCCTTCTACTCGTTTTCTTTGTAGGGTGTGGATATAAACCTAGCTCAAAATATGCACGAAGTGTTGTTGGGGAGAAGGTTAGTACAAGTATCGTTATCTCAGCGCAAGACCCTGAAAATACTGTTGTAATCAAAGATGCTGTTGATAGTGCCATTATAGAAATATTCCAGGCCTCGTTAGTAGCAAGGAATTATTCCGATACCCATCTCAACTTTAGCATATCTCCACCATCTTATACACCGGTACAGTATGATACTAATGGTTTTATTATAGGATATCGTGCTACAATTACTCTTAGCATACAAAGAGCGACGAAAGAGACTCAAAAACGCTACACAGCAAGAGGCACTTATGATTTTTCTGTGGATCCAAATGCGGTAGTTACGGAGCAGCAGAGATTTGATGCTATCAAGTTTAGTGCGACAAAAGCCATCGCTTCATTTGTCGCTCAAGTTTCAGCAGAGGGTTCTAGAAAAAGCAAGGAATAATTTATGACAATACAGGCAATTATTAATAACGCGGTAAAAAGATTAAAGTTAGAGGGGAAGTTGCTTACTCCCGACTTTTACGCCGAAGCTTTTTGTAAAGAGGCTACAAAAGCGGGGATGCAAGTTGAAGACTGTAATCATATAGAAAAATTTTCTAAAACTTTGAATAAAGAATTCCAAAAAGACTTAGTAAATTATAGAATCAAAACTATGTCTGAACTTGTTCGTTTTTTAATTTCAAAACTCAATCGTACAAACTCCTCTCAATGTTCTGACTTGTTAGAATCACAAACACTCCTTACCAAGAGAATTCTTCAAGTTGTCGAAGTTTTACATAATGCTGAAGCAACGCAACTCGCTCAAAAAAGTCTTGAACTCTTAGATTCTCCTGCAAGAGCTGAACAGATTGATCAGTTTAGACAGAGATGGGTGAATTTTATCACGATGTATGATGATGCCTTTTTACAAAAACTAAGCGTCTTTGGAAAGGTTGATGAGACCAACCTAAAAGAGACGATTACGAATTTACATATTGGAGTTGACAAGGATTCAAAAGCCTCTAACATTGACTTAGAAAAAATTTCTAAACTCTTAGTTGCTTCTTTTGTGCCTTCTATAGCTTCAAGCGTAAATGACACTATCGCTGATATTAGTGACAAGATTAGATACAATCCAACGCTTTTAGAGAGTGTGAGTATTGAAGCAGAGATAAAGTCAGCCATATCACTGAGAATAGCACTTGATAAGGAGAGTGTTAAGGAGATGATTAAATCTATCGACGGTGTTCTAGATAAGCTTTCACTTCGTCTTATAGATATGATTGAGCGCTCAGATTCGTCCACACAGGAGATTCAAGAGATAAAAAAAGAGTTAGAACTCTATACAGTGGAATCAACTACTGACTTTAAAGCGGCTCACAAGAAACTCTTTACAATCGCTTTAGCACTAGAAGAAAATACTCAGGTTTTAAGTCAAGATTTACGAGGACACTCAGAAGAGGTTAAAGCTTTAAGTGTTCGTGTAAATAAACTCGAACAAGAACTCGAAGAAGCGAAAAAAGAGTCAAAAGAGGATTTTTTAACAAAGCTCTACAACAAACGTGCACTTGATGAGTTTATGGAGATGAAAGAAGCAGAGTTTCAGCGCTATGATAGAAATTATACTATTGTTATGCTCGATCTTGATCACTTTAAAGGGGTAAATGATAATTTTGGTCATGAAGCAGGTGATGCAGTTCTAGGAGCCTTTGCGAAGATACTCAAAAAAGATTGTAGAACAGTTGATATAGTTGGACGATTTGGCGGAGAGGAGTTTTTAGCTATTCTTAGTGAAACGGACACGAAAGGTGGTGTGACTTTTGCAGAAAAAGTAAGACGACATGTTGAAAAAGCACGTTTTATGTACAGGGGCAAACGTATAGAAGTTACGGTGAGTTCTGGTGTAAGTGAAAGGAAAAATCATATCTCGCTTAAAGCAACTATTAACTCTGCAGACGAATATCTTTATAAGGCAAAAAAAGAGGGTAGAAATAGAGTGGAGTCTACAAAATAAGTGTTAGAAAAATTCCTTGATGCTAAACCACTTTATTATGATGAGATTGACTACACTCGTATGCCTCGCGTTTACGACAAGATAAAAGAAAAACTCAAACTCCCTAAAATCATTCACCTGATTGGTACAAATGGTAAAGGTACGACTGGTCGTTTCTTGGCTACTGCATTACAATCGATGGGTTATGATGTTGGACATTACACTTCTCCACATATAGTAGAATTCAATGAGCGGATTTGGCTCAATGGAGCAAATACCGATTATAGACGTTTAGAGTCTGCACATATGCAACTTCTTGAAATCCTTTCAGAAGCAGATGCAGAGTCCCTTAGCTACTTTGAATATACGACGCTGCTTGCCATGCTCGTTTATAAAGATTGTGAGTATGTCGTCTTAGAAGCCGGTTTAGGTGGCGAACATGATGCAACGGCTGTATTCCCCAATATACTTACACTAGTAACTCCCATAGGTAAAGATCATGAAGCTTTTCTAGGGGACACGATTGAAAAGATAGCAATGACAAAGCTTAATGCCATACAAAAAACTGCGATACTTACAAAGCAGGTAAATCAAGAAGTATATGATGTCGCAAATAGAATTGTGACTAGAAATAGAGTAGACATTTACGAATCACAAGCATTTCTGAACAAGAGTGACTATAAAAATATAGAAGAGATATCAAAAGAGCTAAGATTGTCACAGTACTTAGAAGAAAATCTCCAACTCTGTATAGCCGCGTTAAATTACTTGAAAATCAAGTATACTGTAGACTCTTTTCAAAACTCTCGTCTTTTTGGAAGGCTTTCACCCTTGGGAGAGAATATACTAATAGACGTTGGACATAATGTTTTAGCAGCACAAAAGATCGTTGAAAGTTTAAAGACTAAAAAATACGTTTTAGTCTATAATAGTTACAAAGATAAAAGTTATAGAGAGATTTTAACAATTTTGAGACCAATAATAGAGCATGTAGAAATTATAAGGGTTGATGATACACGCATAGAGTCAGCTGAACTTATGAAAAAAACTTTAGTAGCATTAGGATATGAATATCATCAGTTTCAAAAAGTACACAAAGATTTAGACTACTTGGTTTTTGGCTCTTTTAGTGTTGTAGAAGCTTTTTTAAAGGCTTATCGTGGATAAGCATTTTACTGTTACAATTCATGATGAAAATGGAGTAAAACAGTTTAATATTCATCGCTTTGTAAAAAAAGCCTTGGTATATGCACTTGGTTTTATTGTTAGTATTGTGCTTATTGCAAGTGGGACAATTTTATATCTTGACTATAGCGTTGATAAGGTTCAAGAGAAAAAAAAGACTATAGAGAATGCTTATAAAGAGATGCAAGCAAAAAACAGATCTCTTATGGAAAGTATGGGTGAAACGAGCTCGAAACTTTTAGAGAAAAAAAATGAACTCAATGAACTCTCGGACTCCTTAAGCGAGATAGAGATTCTCATAGGGCTTTCTCCTGTAGAGGATCTTTCACTTCAAGAAAGAGTGAGTATTACAAAAGTGAACTCACAGCATCGCGCAACCTTATTGCAACTTATACCAAATGGTTCTCCCATTGAATACCGTGGCATTACTAGTAAGTTTGGAAATAGAATGCACCCAACACTAAAAAGAAATGAGTTTCATCGCGGTTCAGACATGAAAGCTAGAATGAATACACCTGTTTATGCCACTGCTGATGCTATAGTAGAGTATGCTGGACTCCATAGAAAAAGTGGTTTTGGAAGACTTGTGATACTAGAACATTCTTATGGATTTAAGTCATACTACGGGCACTTAAACAAAGTTGTGGTAAAATCCGGCACATTTGTAAAAAGGGGTGATCTTATCGCCTACACGGGTAACTCAGGTGTTAGCAATGGACCGCACTTACATTATGAGATAAGATTTTTACACAGAGTAGTAAATCCGTTTTGGTTTATAAAGTGGACAGTGGAAAATTATAATGAGATATTTGAAAAGGAGAAAAAAATACCATGGCAATCTTTAATAACGGCGACAGCACATCTTCGGGTAGCAGTACCGACTCAAACACAACAATCATCACAGCCGGAGCAAAAATCAAAGGTGAACTAGAACTCACTTGTAATCTTTATATCGATGGTGAACTTGAAGGGAGTATCCACTCCTCTAAAGAGGTAAATATTGGTAAAAGTGGGCATGTGAAAGGCACCATAGTAACAGATAGACTTGTTGTGCAAGGATATGTCGAAGGAAGTGTTGATGCTCAAAGAGTTGACATTAAGGCAGCTGGACGTGTTAATGGCGAGATAATATCTAGTGAACTTATGATAGAGTCTAAAGGTATCTTTGAAGGCTCTTCTGTCGTAAAAGAGGTACAAACACCACGTGCCGTAACACAAAAAGACCTTTCAAAGTCATAAAGATAGGAAACTGATGTCACAAGCTACTCTTTTTAACTACTTTAAAAATACAACTAAAGATGACTTGGAAATTCTTATATGTGAAGACTTAAAAGAATCGCATTCACTTGAAAGTGTTGCAAAATTCTTTAAACGTGAAGTAATTCTTTTCCCTGATTTTAGGGCGACATTTGGAGATGATCTTCGCTCTTATAAAGAGGAACTCCATGAGCTCTTTGACGCTTTAAGAATATATCATAGAGCAAAGAGAAAACCACTTATAATCTCTCCTTTAAAAACACTTCTTTTTCATCTTCCAAAAAAAGAGCTTCTGGAGTCGACAAAACTTGAGTTTGGACAAACAGTAGATCTGAACGCTTTTAAAGAGCAGATGCTTTTTTGGGGCTACGACTTTGTGGATATGGTGCAGGTTGAAGGAGAGATATCTTTTCGTGGGGATATCTTAGATATATTTGTTCCTCAAAAGAAAAATCCTTACCGTATCTCATTTTTTGACAATGAAATTGAGCAGATTAAAGAGTTTGAGCTTGAGTCTCAAAGGACTCTTAAAGAAGAACTAGATTTTGTAGAGATAACAAGTGCATTTTATACTTTAGATGAAGAGGGCTTTAACAGTTTAAATGTGAAGATTCAGGCAAGTGAGTTTGATGCACTTGTCAAAGACACATCTTCTTTAGGGCTATGGCACCTTGATGAAAATGCGGAAAATTTTCTTGAAGGAAAAGTCACACGTCTTTCTAAAAACTTAGATGACCTTTTAAAAGATGCTTATGGGATTAACAATCCCACGCTCTCAAGAGAGTGTTTTAATATTGAAGTTTTACAAGAGAATGATGATATAAAAGAGTTAGTTGTTGCAAATGTAGAACAGCTCTTGCGTTTTCATAACGATAAAAAAATTACTATCATAGCTGCAAATGCTGCTACAGTGAAACAATCCGGGATTTATGATACTTCAAATATCACTATTGTTAATGCTGGATACATACTTAATGTTGTTACTCCTGATGAACTTGTAATCTCTCTGAACAAACCAGATAAAAAACGTAGACGTAGAAAAAGCTCCATACTTTTAGATGATTTAAAAAGCGGTGATTATGTTGTTCATGAAGATTATGGAGTTGGAATTTTTGAGGGGATAGAACAGGCTGAAATACTTGGAGGAGTCAAAGATTTTATCGTCATTAAGTATGTCGGTGATGACAAAATCTTACTTCCCGTTGAGAACCTTGATTATATAGATAGATATATCGCAGGTGGCGGTTCGACTCCAGTTCTTGATAGGCTTGGAAAAGGAAGCTTTGGAAAACTCAAAGCTAAAGTCCGTAAACGACTCTTAGAGATAGCGGGACAGATTGTAAATACTGCCGCTGCGCGAGCGTTGATTAAAGCTCCAAAAATTACACTTAGCAAACAGGAACTCAAAGAGTTTCAGGCGCTTGCCGGTTTTGAATACACTGATGATCAAACACAGGCAGTCAATGAGATACTCAAACAGATGAGTGCTGGAAATATTATGGATAGGCTTTTAAGCGGTGATGTTGGTTTTGGAAAAACGGAAATAGCATTGAATACCATCTATGCGGCATATAAGTCTGGTTACCAATCTGCATTTATAGTTCCTACAACACTTCTCTCAGCGCAACATTGGCGTTCTTTGGATGAGCGTTTTAGAGACTTGAAAATCCGCTATGCAAAACTTGACAGGTTTGTAAGTACAAAGGATAAAAATGCAATTATAAAAGGACTAGCTTCTGGAGAAATAGACTGTGTTGTAGGAACACATGCTCTTTTTGGTTTGGAATTTAAAAACCTTGGTTGTGTTATCATCGATGAAGAGCATAAGTTTGGAGTAAAACAAAAAGAGAAAATTAAAGAGTTGTACCATAATGTTCACTTGCTCTCGATGTCTGCAACACCAATACCACGTTCACTGAACCAAGCCCTTAGTTCCATAAAAACGATGAGCCAACTTCTTACAGCGCCAAGCGAACGTCAGGGAGTAAGAACCTTTGTAAAAGAGTATGAAGAAAAACTTATAAAAGAGGTAATCCTACGTGAGCTTCGTCGTGGTGGACAGGTCTTTTATGTACACAACTCTATAGATCATATGCCCATAAAACTTGGAGAGCTCAAAGCCCTTCTACCTGATCTGAGAGTGGTAATGCTCCATTCAAAAATATCTGCAGTTGAGACAGAAAAAGAACTTCTAAAGTTTGAAGCTGGGGAGTATGACCTGATGATAGCAACTTCTATCATAGAATCAGGTATACATATGCCGAGGGTAAATACTATACTCGTAGATGGTGCAGACAGATTCGGTATAGCTGACTTGCATCAACTTCGTGGTCGTGTAGGACGTGGACATAGTGAGGGCTTTGCCTACTTCATAGTGCAAAACAAGGAAGCTCTTACAGATGAAGCAAAAAAACGACTTTTAGCATTAGAATCAAACTCCTTTTTGGGAAGCGGTTCAGTACTGGCACATCATGACTTGGAGATACGTGGGGGTGGAAATCTTGTGGGAGATGCACAAAGCGGACATATTAAAAATATAGGCTATTCTCTCTATCTTCGAATGCTCGAAGACGCCATAAAAGAACTCTCTAATACGAAAGAGAGTGAACGTGCTAAGGTAGACATAAAACTCGCTATTTCGGCGTATATCAGTGATGAGGTGGTACAAGAAGACAGACTACGTCTAGATATATATAGACGCCTTTCTCAGGCAGAAGAGGCTATAGAAGTGTATGAGATAGAAGAAGAACTTATAGATAGGTTTGGGGAGCTTGACATACCAACAAAACAGTTCTTCGAGTTGATGGTAATTAAAATCTTAAGTTTAGAAAAAAAGATCAAGTCTATAACGAATTATGGACAGAACATTACATTGACATATGTAAATAACTCAAAAGAGACAATTCAGTCGCAAAGTAAAGATGATGATGACATCATCAAAGCGACACTCTTTTATTTAAGAAACAATAAACCAAAGGTGCTATAGATGAGAGTGGCTTTTATAGGTGATATAGTAGGAAAACCTGGGCGTGAGATGTTGGAGAAACACCTCAAAAAACTCAAAGAAGAAGAGGATATAGACTTTGTTATAGCAAACTATGAAAATGCTTCTCATGGTTTTGGACTGACTGCTAAAAATGCAGATGAACTTTTCGCTTCTGGTATTGATGTGATGACGGGAGGTAATCACTCTTGGGACAAAAAAGATGTGCTTCCTCTTTTTGAGTCACGTGAGATACTCCGTCCTCACAACTATCCTGAAGAGCTTGAAGGCACAGGGTGTCGCGTTTACAATGTTAAAGGTGAAAAAATTGCTGTTTTAAACATCATGGGACACTTTTCTATGCCTTACTGCGACAATGCATTTCGATGTGCACAAGAGACTGTTGAGTCCATTCGTACAATAGACGAAGTTAAGAATATTTTTGTAGATTTTCACGCTGAAGCGACAAGCGAGAAACGAGCTATGATGATGCTCCTCCAAGGAAAAGTTAGTGCAATTATTGGTACACACACTCATGTTGGTACAGATGATTTTCAAATATCTCATGGAACTGCTTACTTAACTGATGTAGGTTTGAGTGGGTGTAGAGACAATGTAATAGGTATGGATTCTAAAGTACCACTTAGACAGTTCCTAACAGGAATGAAAGGGCATTATGACATTCCTAAAAAATGTAAGAAAATACTTCAGATAGCAATTATGGACATAAGTGGTGGAAAATGTTCCTCTGCATATAAGTTAAAAGTTTTTGATGATGATAGGGTTATAAAAAGTGAGGCTTGGGTAGAAGACTAAGCTGTGATTTTGTAGTAGTTGTCATTTGCTATATAAGTGTTAAGCATAGTGCGTTTCATGATAAACTCTTGTGCTTGTAGAGCTTCTTGAGGCAGTTTTGTATCAAGTGCGGGTGTTTGATTGAGTGTGACCTTTGGTTTTCTTAATGAAGTAAAAAGAGTACTGTTTTCCGTATAAGCACTTTTTGCACTATTGAGCGTACTTATCTTTGTAAACTTTGTTTTTTGATTCTGCTGTGCTTGTGTTTGCTCTTGAAGTTTTTGCTGATTGTTCATCACTTTGTAGTTTGAGATATAACTTACCGGGAGTTCTTTTTTTAAAAGAGGAAGCGCTGGGTTTGTTGTTTTATCTTGCGTACTTGCAAAACGCGAATAGCTATTTTTAGAAGGTTGTACTTCTTTTTGCACTTTTTCTGAAGAGTTACTATGAACATAAGTATTGTACGATGATACAAACATAACAAAACTCCTCAGAATTATTTTAATACATTATACTTCCTTTAAGCTTTAAAATCAAGAAATAATGAAAGAGAACTTAATTAAGAAAACATGACTTTTATGATTTTTTATTGCATATTTGCACCAAATTTGATAGTTCCTGAGTAAAATATGGTAAAATCGCATAAATATTTATTTTAAAGGTTGTTTAATGTTACTAAGACGGATTGTTGTACCACTCGTTATTTTTTCATTATTTCATCTCCATGCCCTTACTCTCAAAGAGAGTGTTGTTGAGGCTATTGATACAAATCCTGTAGTGCAAGAGAGACTCAAAAACTATAGAGCAACACAACAAGATCTTAATATCGCTGAGTCAGAGTACTATCCATCACTTGATTTTCGTGCAGCTGTTGGTTACAACAATGCAGGTGAACTCAAAACAAGTAATCCAGGCTCTGAGTGGGATAATCTTGTACGTGATGAAGACTATAACAATTATGAAACATCACTAACACTCACTCAAAACCTCTTTGATGGTTTTGCTACAATGAGCAAAGTTGATTATCAAGAAGCTCGTATCTTAGCGGCAGCTTACAATTATGTAGAAAAATCAAACGACATCGCCTTTAAAATGACAAACGCATATCTCAATGTACAGCGTGCATATGAGTTACTACAAACTGCTCGTGAAAATGTACAAATCAACGAGTCAATATTCAACAAAGTAAAAGATCTTTTTGATTCAGGTTTAACAACAGACTCTGAAGTTAAAAAAATTCAGTCAGCACTTTCACTAGCACGTTCTAACCTAACAGTTCAACTCAACAACACTCGTGATACAGAGTTTAATTTTAGACGTATTCTTGGTCGTATGCCAAATGCCTCAACTATGGAGAAAGTTAACTTTAACATAGCCATGCCAGAGAGCATAGAAAGAGCTGCCCTATATGCAATTAACCATAACCCATCTCTTTTAGTTTCAAGATATAACATTAAAGGTGCTCAAGCACTTTGGAAGCAAAATCAAAAAGATTTTTATCCAACGCTTGATTTAGAAATAAGCCAAAACTTTAACGATAATGACAATGCACTCAATGCATTTGATAATCCGGATGATAGATTCCGTGCTCGCCTTGTACTGAACTATAACTTGTTCCGTGGTGGTGCTGATAGTGCTATGTATCAAAAAAATATAAGCAAAATAAACCAAGAGATAGAGATCAAACGCGACTTAAAACGCCAAGTAATAGAGGGCTTAGATCTCTCTTGGAATGCTTATGAGATGATAGGCTTACAGCTAGAAGATTTAAGAGAATACAGAGGCTATAGTGAAAAAACACTCGAACTGTTTAAGGCTGAGTATGATTTAGGTCGTCGCTCACTCCTTGATCTTTTATCAGCACAAAATGATGTTATCAATGCGAGAAGTCAGATTATTACTGCTGAGTACGATCAGCTATTTGCCAAGTTTCGTATCTTAGATGCGATGGGCCTTTTACCAATGGCAATTGTAGGTGATACGAAAGAGTTCAACGCTCGAGTAAATCTTTATACAGATAGCCAAGCAGATGAAGTTTTAGATACAGTCCCTGTGAAGTTTGATGTAGATAATGACAATATAGCTGATAATGAAGACCTGTGTGATAACTCTCTTTTAGAGAATAACATTATGCCGTATGGTTGTAAGAAGATGACACGAGATGGTGATGGTGATGGTGTTATAGATGAGAAAGATCAGTGTCCACTTACTCCTAAAAATGCGAAAGTAACTCCGGATGGATGTGCTGTTGATGAAGATATAGATGGTGTGAAAGATTATGAAGATGAGTGTTTAAATACACCTATTGGCTATGCTGTTGATACAAAAGGGTGTGCTATAGAAGTGACTATAACAGTAAACTTTTCAAAAGCTAGCTCTGATATACCAGAAGAGTTAGATGAAAGAATCACTGAGTTTGCAGATTTTATGAATGCAAATAAAGAGTTTAAAGCACATATCATTGGACATACAAGCCGTACACCAACGAGTAATGCAGACTATAACTTGAAACTTTCAAAAGAGAGAGCGGATACATTTAAAAGTGAACTTGTGAAACGCGGTGTGGAAGCCAGTCGTCTTACAACTGCAGGAAAAGGTTTTGAAGAGCCTATAGCTGATAACAATACTGTTGATGGCAGATATCTCAACCGTAGAGTTGAAATACAACTTAGTAAGTAGAGGAAAAAATGATGAAAAATAGAAATAACTTAAAAATGAGATTATTCATTGCACCACTTCTTCTTGCTTTAGGTCTCAATGCATCAACATATGATGAAAACTACACTGTAATACAAGATGTTAACAAAAGTATTCCATCAAATGAGAACACTTTTATGCAAGGCAGCTTCGAGGAGATTATTCGTTTTGATATGATTCATATGGATGATGAAAGTATCGATGAGAAATCTGAAAAAACTCTTAGTGATTCAATAGAAAAAATTAAAACTTACATGGATGATGGTAAAAATATTAAAGTGACTATCATAGGACATACTCAAGCCGTTACAGATGATGTAAATGAAGTGACTGTTGATTCTGAGACATATGCAAACTATATTCAAAACTGGTTCCGTAGTTCACTTGACACTAATGAAAGCAATCAAACGAGTCAAAACTATGCGCTAGATGTTCAAAAAATTATGAAAGATAATAACATCAGCGAAGAGATTCTTGTTGTTGAAAATCGTCGTTCAGATGATTTAGGTTTTAGTGATGGTACAGATGAAGGAAAAGAACTTTCTAATCGTGTTATGGTAACTATGTATGTTTATGCACCTGTTGATATAGATAGTGATAGGGATGGTGTGTTTGATCAAAATGACAAGTGTCCAGCAACACCTAGAGGTTCAAAAGTTGATGAAGATGGTTGTCCAGTTGATAGTGATGGTGATGGCGTTCTTGATTATAAAGATCAGTGTCCTGAGACTCCAGAGGGCGTGAAGGTCGATAAAAAAGGGTGCCCAGTAGATAGTGATGGCGACGGTGTAGCTGATTATAAAGATAAGTGTGCAGGTACTCCAAGTGGACTTATCGTAGACCCAAATGGTTGTCCACTCAAAAGAGAGTTAGCTATAAACTTTAAAATTGACTCTGATATGATACTGAGTAGTTCAAGTCCTCAAATACAAGAGTTTGCACAATACATGAAAAATAATAAAGCATATAAAGCTCAAATTACAGGTCATACGGATAGTGTTGGAAAAGCAAGCTATAATATGAAGCTTTCACTCAAGCGTGCAAACGCTACAAAAGCAGCACTGGTTGCAGAAGGTGTTGAACCTTCGCGTTTAACAACAAAAGGTCGTGGAGAACTCGATCCAATTCAGAGCAATCGTACAAAAGAAGGAAGACGCTCAAACCGTCGTATTGAAGTAACACTATCTTTATAAAACAAGGCAAAAAAATATGAATGAGAGAATAGGTGTATCAGTAAAGGAAGACTCTTTACTTGATGCCTTGGTTTTATACACAAAACTATTTCATAAACCATTTAGTGCAGAAGCACTGCTCTCTGGTTTACCAGTTTACAATAAAGACGGGGATTCTAAACTTTTTTCAGTAGATACAAAATCAAAATCACTCTTTTCGCGTGTTGCAGCTAGAGCAGGACTCAAATCTACACTTATCAAACGTGAAATTCCTGCAATGTTACAATTACATCTTCCGATGATACTGCTCCTAAGCAATGACAATACTTGTATCTTAGAAAAGCTCTCTGAAGATAGAACACAAGCAAAAATAATTTATCCAGATGGTGATGGTTCACAAGAGTGGGTTGATGTTGAGACTTTAAATAGAGAATACTTAGGATATGGATTTTTACTCAAAAAAAAGTTTGAGTATGATTCTAAAAACAGCCGTGCGTTAGAGATAAAGTCTAAACACTGGTTTTGGGATACTCTTAAACTCTCTTTTCCTATCTACAGAGATGTATTATGGGCATCTTTACTTGTAAATCTTTTTGTCTTAGCAACGCCACTCTTTACGATGAATGTGTACGACCGTGTCATACCAAACAATGCACAAGAGACACTTATGGTCTTCACCATTGGAATAGTCTTTGTTTATCTTATAGACTTTTTTCTAAAACTCACACGTGCTTATATGCTTGAGTTAGCGGGTAAAAAGAGTGACATCATTATGTCTTCCATAATTTTTGAGAAAGTTCTTAACTTAAAGATGGCAATGCATCCAAAATCGGTTGGTTCATTTGCTAACAACATGAAAGATTTTGAAGCAGTACGATCATTCTTTACAACAGCAACTATGACGGCTATTATTGATTTTCCATTTGCCCTTATATTTTTACTTGTTATCTATTATATAGGTGGACATTTAGTTTTTGTGCCAATACTTACAATGTTTTTGATACTTGCTTATGCCCTTATCATTAGAAAACCTCTTAAAGAGAGTATAGAGAGTTCGCACGAAGCAAGTGCCAAAAAAAATGGGATACTCATAGAAACACTACAAAACATTGAGACAGTTAAGTCTATGAGTATGACTGGAAAACAGCAGTGGGAATGGGAGGAGTCAACAGGTGAAATAGCCGAAAAGAACCTCAAGTCGCGTTTACTCTCATCTTCTATACCAAATGTTACAAACCTTTTTATTCAACTTAACACTGTTTTTGTGGTCGTCTTTGGTGTGTATCTTATACAAGAGTTTGAACTTACGATGGGTGGGCTTATAGCAGTTGTTATCTTAACTTCACGTACAGTTGCTCCCATGGGTCAAGCTGCAGCACTAATCTCAAACTACTCAGATGCTAGAAGTGCATATGAGACTCTGAGTCATATCATATCTCAGGAGATGGAGCGTCCTGAAGGACAAGAGTTTGTCGAACGTCCATCATTTCAAGGAAAAATAGAGTTTAAAAATGTAACTTTTCATTATCCAGATACTGAAATGCCTGCTCTTGATAATGTGAGTTTTACCATAGAGCCCGGTGAGAAAGTTGCCATAATTGGACGAATTGGTTCAGGAAAGTCAACAATAGCTAAACTTATACTCAGACTCTATGAGCCAACAAGTGGAACAATTTTGATAGATGACATAGATATTTCTCAAATTGACCCCGCAGATCTTCGTCGCTCAATCGGCTATGTCCCACAGGACGTAAATCTTTTTAGAGGTACTGTTAAAGACAATATCATCTCTTCAGATCTGCATCCTGATATTGGAGATGTTGTCTATGCAGCTCAAATTAGCGGAGTTGATGATTTTGTAAGAACACATCCTCGCGGATATGAAATGCCTGTTGGAGAACGCGGAGCAGGACTCTCAGGTGGTCAAAGACAGAGTGTAGGTGTTGCTCGTGCATTGATGCAAAAGAGCTCAGTTTTACTTATGGACGAGCCTACTAATGCGATGGACCAGACAACTGAAAATGGAATTATGAAAAGACTCAATATTGAGTTTAAAAATGAAACACTTTTACTAGTAACACAAAAGTTAGGACTTTTAAACCTTGTTGATAGAGTTATAGTGATGCATAACTCAAAAGTTCTTTTGGATGGACCAAAAGATGAAGTGACAAAAAAACTAGGGGGTGCATAATAATGAAAAAAGATAATAGTAAAAACTTATCTGCTCGTGATTATGAGTTTATGCACTCATTGAGTGCTGCAGTTATACAAGTGACTCCGAGTAAACTTCGTGCGGTACTCTACTTTTGGCTTATTGCGATATTTACTTTTTTGGTTTGGGCAAATTTTGCTTATATAGATGAAATAGCGAGAGGTGACGGGGAAATTGTTCCAAGCGGACAAAATCAAATGATTCAAAATCTTGAAGGTGGAATCGTTAAAGAGATTCTTGTACAAGAGGGTCAAGAAGTTGAAAAAGGTCAAATTCTTTTAAAAATTGACAATCAAAAATCGGAATCTTCCCTTACAACAAACGCTATCAAAGCAGATGCACTAGAAGCAAAAATAGCACGACTTCAGGCCGAATCGACTGGAGCAAAATTTCAAGTTTCTAAAGAGCTTGAAGAAAAAATACCCCTTTTTGTAGATAATGAAAAAAGTTTATACCTTACAAATCAAAAACAGCTTCAGTCAAAGATAGGCGCTTTAAAAGAGAAGTTGGAGCAAAAACGCCAAGAACTCTCAGAAGCAAAAGCACGTAAACGCCACTTAAGAGAATCACTTGCTTTCATAAATAAAGAAGTTGAGATGACACAGCCGATGGTCGCAAAAGGAATACGCTCTAAAATCGACTTTTTAAAACTCCAGCGTGAACAAAATGAGGCAAAAGAGAAGTATAGTGCCACAAACTACACCATCCCAAGACTTGAGAGTGCAATCAAGGAGGTCCAAAGTACCATAAAAGAGACAAACTTACTGTTTCAAAGCGACGCAAAAGCAAAGCTCAATGAAGCAACAGCCGAGTTACGTGGTTATCGTGCAAACTCAACTGCGTTAGAAGACCAAGTCACAAGAACAGTTGTCCGCTCTCCTATGAAAGGTATCGTGCAAAAACTCTATGTACATACTGTTGGTGGTGTTATTCAGCCCGGTGCAGACATTATTGAGATTGTCCCAACAGATGAAAATCTTATAGTAGAGGCAAAAATAAAACCTTCAGATATCGCGTTTATATACTATGGGCAAAAGGCAATTGTAAAGTTTTCGGCATATGATTTTGCTATTTATGGTGGGCTTGATGGTAAGGTTATTCTTATAAGTCCAGATACAATTAAAGATGAAAAAGATAATGTTTTTTATACGGTGCGCATTCAAACAAATCAGAACTTTTTAGGTGATAAAAAGAAGCCTTTAAAAATAATTCCTGGGATGACAGTAAGTGTTGATATCATTACTGGACAAAAAAGTGTGCTCGATTATATACTCAAACCAATTTTAAAAACAAAACAGTATACATTTAGTGAGAGATAAACAATGAATACAATACTTTATAGTGATGATGTTAACTTACTTTCTCATTGGGAGAAAGTACTATCTAGCAAATTCAGTGTTTGTGAAGATTTGGATGAACTTTTTAAATACGAAAAAAGTCTGATAATTATTAATTTTTCTGCATGTGAAGGTAGCTGTGAGAATGTACTTAGCAAGTTGAAAGAAAATGAGAACAAGGTTTTAGTGCTACATAGAGTCCCTAATCTTGCAACAGGAAAGAGAGTTTTGCAAAATGGTGCCATGGGGTATGGAAATGCCATGATGCGAGAGCACTTTATACTCTCGGCACTAGAGACGATAAAAGATGGAATGGTATGGCTCTATCCAGAGTTTACTTCTGAGCTTATTACACAAATTCCTTCTCAAAAAAACGATAATGAAGTAGAACTGCAAAAATTAAGTCAAAGAGAAAAAGATGTTGCCATACTTCTTAAAGATGGGGACTCATATAAAACTGTAGCCCAAAAACTAGATATTACTCCCCGAACCGTTAAAGCACATGCTACGAGCATTTATGCGAAACTTGGTGTTCAAGATAGAATCGGTCTTGCACTTCTTTTAAAATAAAACTCCTTAATATTTTCTTGTCCTTAGGGACAATAGTAATTATTTCATTTAGCAGATAAAATTCTTTAATAATTAAATATTGCCATTTAAATCAGGAGTCACATTATGAAAACTATAATTGCTACAGTCCAAAAGATTGAGGGTACATTTTATGCCAAAGATGCTTCTGGAAATATCATAGAGTTACATGAGGGTGATAGTGTTAGTAGTGATGTGCTGGTTTATGGTGATAAAGCCAATCCATCATCTGCAAACATCTCACTTGAGATACTTGACAATAATGAAGTAATAAACATTTCTGGTACGATAGAGCAGCAGCTTGACGACTCTTTTGTAGATGACATTTTAGATATAGAAGGATTGGCACTTGAGAATCTTCAAATGGCACTTGATCAAACAATATATATAGATGAAGCACAAGCAGACATAGAAGATGAAGAAGACATAGCAAATCTTGATGAAACTGCAGCGGGTGAAGAACAACCTGTAACAGGACAAACAAAAGAGGATGTCTTTACTGCTAGAGATGGAGAAAGTGTTGATGTTGTTTCTGGACTAAGATCTGCTGAGTTTACACTCGCATCACGTCCTGAAATTGAAGAACCACAACTTTTTGAAGTAGATGGACTAACTCCAAATGATGGTACCCCTCCAGATGCAGGAGCAACTGTAAGTATTACAGGTGATGCAGCAGTATGGGAAGGTAACACGGCAACGTATACAGTGACAACTGATACAATCTCAACAAGTCCAATCTCAGTAGTAGTACAAACTACAAACGCGACTGTAAACCCAGCAACAAGTGATGTAGATTACACAACTGTAAATCAAACAGTAATTATCCCTGCGAACAAAAAATCAGCAACATTCACAGTACAAACACTTGATGATGCACAAGCAGATTCAGGTGAGAACTTCGTAGCAGAGATAGTATCCGCTTCAAGTACTGAGTATGAAGCAGTAGCAGTAGATGCAGCAGCATCTTCAGTAACAACTACAATTTTAGACTTTGGAAGTAATACCGCAACACTTACTTCAGCGATAGTAGGAGATGAAGACTCTGCAACTGT
>SWCD01024419.1_pt1 | contig 70160 bp, 69 predicted proteins | sample 4693011 | NCBI WGS metagenome assembly SWCD01 (sample SAMN10267278, study PRJNA491770) | bioreactor metagenome | isolation source: DHS bioreactor inoculated with marine | place: Japan: Omine Ridge, Nankai Trough
TCATGCTTCTCTATTCTTCCTAACAATTAAGTTTTATTAATGGGATGATAATAATTACATGGGGTATGGTTTAATTGAACGATTATTTTTGGTAGGTATAAAACGCGATTATGTTAAGTAGATGGAAAGTATAATATGGCAATGCGTAAACCCACAACTAAGGCTAATACTGTGAGCCTAAGCCAAAATCCACATCACTTGCGTGAAGAGCGCGAAAAGGTTTTGGAAATCGCCATAGGCCGTGAAGTGCGCGCACATCGCCGGCAACATTCAATGACCGTGGCAGATCTTGCGGAACGCACCGGATTGTCTATCGGTATGTTATCCAAGATTGAAAATGGCAATACATCACCTTCTCTGACAACGATTCAACTGCTGGCAAATGCATTAAGCATACCCATCACATCCTTGTTTCGAAGCTTTGAAGAAAGCCGTCTGGCCGTACACACAAAAGCCGACGAAGGGGTCGAGTTGGAACGTGCAGGAACGCGCGCAGGTCACCAGTATAATTTACTTGGTCATATTGGTTCCAATGCCAGTGGCGTTACCGTTGAACCATATCTGATCACACTGTCGACCAAGGCAGATGTTTTCCCTACTTTCCAACATGAGGGTATCGAAACAATCTACATGCTGGAAGGCGAAGTGGATTATCGTCACGGTGATGACGTATACCCGTTAAAGCCGGGTGATACATTATTTTTTGATGCCGATGCTCCGCATGGTCCGGAAAATCTGGTTAAACTGCCTGCACGTTACCTGTCGATTATTTCATACCCGCAATAAGCAGAATTTCCTTATTCAAAATGTAGACTACACGGGAGATCAATCCACTTGTTCAGTTTATCAGGGCGATCGTAAAAAAGAAGGCACCGGAGTTTTCTAGCGCCTTTTTATTTTGCCTGACATGAAAAATTGTTTCTTTAGAGTTGAGGCGTTACTTTATTAGTGCTAGCATATGAATCACTGATTTAAAGGAGCGGGGCACATGTGTGGCATCGTAGGATTATTTCTAAAAGATAAAAAACTGGAGCCGGAACTGGGCCATATGTTGACTGATATGTTGGTCACAATGACAGACCGTGGTCCTGATAGTGCCGGCATTGCGATTTATGGTGCTGACACGGACAATATAGACAAACTGACAGTTCAATCTGACACACCCAATACAGATTTTGACGGGCTTACAGACGCAATAAAAGAAGCAACCGGCATCTCTGTTTCCATACGCGTCAAAGACACACACGCAATTCTGGAAATGCCTGAAAATCACATCGCGAACATACGCACTGTATTAAGCGATATACGCCCTTCAATACGTATTATGAGTGCGGGCGAAACTATTGAGATTTACAAAGAAGTCGGCCTTCCAAAAGATGTAGCCGCGCGTTTCGAAATCAGCAAAATGTCAGGGACACATGGCATTGGCCATACACGCATGGCCACGGAATCCGAAGTAACGACAATGGGGGCTCACCCCTTTTCTACAGGGTTAGATCAATGCCTTGTACACAACGGGTCTCTGTCGAACCACAATAGTCTGCGCCGCAAACTGCGCCGCGAGGGTATTCACATTGAAACCGAAAACGATACTGAAGTAGGCGCGGCTTACCTGACATGGAAAATGCAACAAGGCAGTTCACTTGGTGAAGCACTGGAAAGCAGTCTGGATGATTTAGACGGCTTCTTTACATTTGTTGTCGGCACCAAAGACGGTTTTGGTGTTGTGCGTGATCCGATCGCTTGCAAACCTGCCGTTATGGCTGAAACCGATCAGTATGTAGCCTTTGGTTCTGAATATCGGGCATTGGTTAATTTACCCGGCATCGAAGACGCCCGCATATGGGAACCGGAACCCGCAACAGTTTATTTTTGGAAGCACTGAAATGCAAAGTTTTGATCTAGAAACACAAGGATTACGTGCGTTAAACGAAACCCTGCAAACGCAAGCGGACGCAACGAACCAAACATCTTGGGAAATCATAAACCCAAAAGGCAGCCACGCAATTGCAGTTGGGCTGGATGCACTTATCGAGGTTACGGTGAACGGGTCCACAGGCTACTACTGCGCAGGTATGAACCAACAAGCAACCGTACATGTCAAAGGTTCGGTTGGCCCGGGTGCGGCCGAAAATATGATGTCCGGTAAAGTGATCGTTGAAGGTGACGCCAGCCAATATGCCGGTGCCACAGGGCATGGCGGTTTACTGGTGATCAAGGGCAATGCATCATCGCGCTGCGGTATATCGATGAAAGGTATCAACATCGTCGTACATGGCAATATCGGCCATATGTCGGCGTTTATGGCACAATCGGGATGTCTTGTAGTGTGTGGTGACGCAGGGGATGCACTGGGCGATAGCTGTTATGAAGCCCTGATGTTTGTTCGCGGAACAGTCAAAAGCCTTGGTGCTGACTGTGTGAAAAAAGAAATGCGTCCAGAGCATATTGAATTACTGAAAGAGCTCTTGGCCGAAGCGCAATGTGATGCAAAACCGGAAGAATTCACACGTTATGGCTCTGCCCGTAACTTATACAATTTCGATGTTGATAATGCCGCGGCATACTAAAGGATCATGATTATGAAAGATGATAATAAAAACAGTATCCCACATACAACACCCCGGCAGTCCGCAACTTTTACGAATGATGTGAACAGCGACATTCGTCGCGCTGCTGCAACCGGTATTTACGATATTCGCGGTGGTGGCGCAAAACGCAAAGTGCCTCATTTCGATGATCTGTTGTTTATGGGTGCCTCGATTTCACGTTACCCGTTGGAAGGCTATCGCGAGAAATGTGAAACTTCGGTTAAACTTGGCACGCGTTTCGCAAAAAACCCCATTGAACTGGATATTCCGATCACAATTGCAGGCATGAGCTTTGGCTCTTTGTCCGGCCCTGCAAAAGAAGCTTTGGGCCGTGGTGCAAATGCGGCGGGCACCTCAACAACGACCGGTGACGGCGGCATGACACAAGAAGAGCGTGGTCATTCATCAAAACTGGTCTATCAATATTTACCATCACGTTATGGCATGAATCCGGATGATCTGCGTAAAGCGGACGCGATTGAAGTTGTTGTCGGACAAGGTGCGAAACCCGGTGGCGGCGGTATGTTGCTGGGACAAAAAATTACCGATCGGGTTGCACAAATGCGCGACTTGCCGAAAGGGATTGATCAACGTTCCGCTTGTCGCCACCCGGATTGGACCGGACCGGATGATCTGGAAATCAAGATCTTGGAATTACGTGAAATTACAGGATGGAAAGTTCCCATTTATGTTAAAATTGCTGGTGCAAGACCATATTACGACACTACACTCGCTGTAAAAGCAGGTGCTGATGTCGTTGTCTTGGACGGGATGCAAGGCGGCACGGCGGCTACGCAAGACGTATTTATCGAACACGTAGGACAACCGACGCTGGCGATAATTCGCCCCGCCGTTCAAGCTCTGCAAGACATGGGTATGCACCGTAAGGTACAGTTGGTAATTTCGGGCGGTATTCGTGGCGGAGCTGACGTAGCCAAGGCAATTGCGCTGGGTGCAGACGCAGTATCCATCGGCACTGCCGCACTTGTGGCGCTTGGTGACAATGACCCGAAATGGGAGTCCGAATATAACAAGCTGGGCACAACAACCGGTGCTTATGATGACTGGCATGAGGGCCGCGATCCCGCAGGAATTACAACGCAAGACCCCGAACTTATGGCCCGTTTTGATCCTGTCGAAGGCGGTCGGCGTTTGCGAAACTACCTGAAAGTGATGACACTTGAGGCCCAGACAATTGCACGGGCTTGCGGTAAAAACCACTTGCACAACCTAGAACCGGAAGATTTGGTGGCCCTAACTATGGAAGCCGCCGCTATGGCGCGCGTCCCTTTATCAGGGACGGATTGGTGGCCCGGCAAACCAGGAACAGGATACTAACTTTAGGGCGTGACCAATACTCTGGTCGCGCCTATTTATTTTAAACAACAATGAACAGGGAATAGGGGAACGACCATGACAACAGATCTGGCAGCCTTCGCAAAAAAGAACGGCGTTAAGTATTTTATGATTTCATTCACCGATTTATTCGGTGGCCAGCGCGCCAAATTGGTGCCCGCACAAGCGATTGCAGATATGCAGGAAGAGGGTGCCGGTTTTGCCGGTTTTGCCACTTATCTGGATATGACACCTGCGCATCCTGATATGCTGGCCGTCCCCGATCCTTCATCCGTAATCCAACTGCCGTGGAAGCCGGAAGTCGCATGGGTTGCAGGGAACTGCGTGATGGAAGGCGATGATGTAGCCCAAGCCCCGCGCAATGTATTGCGCCGTCTTATTGCGGAAGCCGCAAGTGAAGACATGCATGTTAAAACGGGTATTGAGGCCGAATTCTTTTTGCTGACAGCCGATGGTAGTGAAATTTCAGATGAATATGATACAGCCGGTAAACCCTGTTATGACCAACAAGCTGTTATGCGCCGCTATGATGTCGTTCGCGAGATATGCGACTACATGCTGGATCTGGGATGGGGCCCATACCAAAACGACCACGAAGACGCCAATGGCCAGTTTGAAATGAACTGGGAATTTGACGATGCACTACGCACGGCAGACAAGCATAGCTTCTTTAAATTCATGGCAAAATCGGTTGCGGAGAAACACGGGTTTCGTGCAACATTCATGCCAAAACCGGTCGAGGGCTTAACCGGAAATGGTTGCCATGCACATATATCGGTATGGGATGCGCCGGGATCGGCATCAAAAGTAAACGTTTTTGCCACCGATAAAGGAAAGGGCCAAACAGGCGAGTTGGGCTTGTCACAAAAAGGGGCGGAATTCCTCGGCGGTATCATGAAACATGCCTCTGCACTGGCAGCTATAACCAACCCGACGGTGAACAGCTACAAGCGCATCAATGCTCCGCGTACAATGTCAGGAGCGACGTGGGCACCAAATACAGTAACTTGGACAGGCAATAACCGTACACATATGGTGCGCGTTCCCGGCCCGGGAAGGTTTGAACTGCGGCTTCCTGATGGCGCAGTCAATCCGTACCTGTTGCAGGCTGTTATTATAGCCGCCGGATTGGACGGTGTGCGCACAAATGCAGACCCCGGCAAACGCCATGACATCGACATGTATGCAGATGGGCATAAGATTATAGATGCGCCAAAATTGCCCTTGAATATGCTGGATGCATTGCGGTTTTACGATAAAGACACATCGCTGAAGTCGGCAATGGGGGAAGAATTTTCAGCGGCTTATTTGAAATTGAAACATGCCGAGTGGAATGATTTCTGCACCCATTTTACAACCTGGGAAAAAGACAACGCGCTTGATATATAGCGCTTGTTGAACTTAAGATTTTGGCTGTTGCGATAACAATCGCAGCAGCCTTTTTATATGCTGGAAAGAACCATAAAATGCTGAGAATAGCACTTGGCCTTTTGCGGCATTGGCGTTCGTCGTTGTAAAAGACGTGCCTAACGGACCTTTTTGCGCAATGTATTCAAAAAATCCTGATCAGCTTTGCCTTTCGGTTGTTCACCCCATGATATCTGAATTGCACTGACAGCATCGATGGTTTTTGGTCCGATTATGCCGTCCGGTTCGCCCAGATCATACCCGGCACGATTTAACAATTCCTGCACTTCCAGCTTTTCATCCAGCTTCAACGCACCCGGGCCACGCGGCCATTCTTTAACGAAATTACCACCACCTTTGATTCTATCGGCCAAATGCCCGACAGCCATCGCGTAGGAATTGGCGTTGTTATAGCGTTTGATCACCTTAAAATTCTTAAAAACGATAAATGCAGGGCCATCCGAGCCCGCAGGTAGAAAAACAGACCCTTTTCCATGGTTAGGTATCCTCTTACCCTGTACGGTCCGCACGCCCAGTTCAGTCCATCTTGCAGGGGTGGCTTTCACTTCCAGACTGGCGTTGCCATAATAAAATCCCTTGGGCAGCTTCACTTCAACACCCCAAGGCTGATTTAGCGTCCAACCGGCTTTTTTCAGGTAATTCGCGGTAGAAGCCAGCGCATCGGATGGATCATTTGGATCCCAGATATTGCGCTTACCGTCACCGGTAAAATCCTGTGCCGACGCTTGATAGCTGGTTGGTATAAATTGTGTATGCCCCATAGCACCGGCCCATGACCCCATCATACGGTTAGGAGTGATGTCGCCGCTTTGAATAATCCGCAAAGCTTCCAGAAGTTGCTGTTTGCCGAATTTCTCTCGCCGCCCGTCATAGGCCAAAGTGGCCAACGCTTCGATGATATTAATGTCGCCCATGTTCTTGCCATAGGATGATTCCAGCCCCCAAACCGCCAGTACAACCTCTTTGTCGACACCATATTTCTTTTCGATAGCATTCAGGGTTCTTTTATGTTTGGCCAGCATCGCCTGACCGTTTTTCACCCGTTTAGGCGAGGTCGCCGTATCCAGATAATCCCAGATTTGCCGCGAAAACTCGGCCTGTTTACGATCAAGCTGCACCACCCGCATGTTCAGTTTAACGCCTTTGAACGCACGATCATATGTGCGTGCTGATATGCCGTTTGCTAGTGCCACGCTGCGAAAGTTTTTTACCCAGCGCTGAAAACCCGATTGGGTCTGTGCGACGATGATCTCGCCGTTTTCTTGAAATGTATTTGCCTGTACCGCCTGTGCTCCACAGAGTGTCAAAATCACAGCCAAGCCCGTATTTATAAGTCTCATTAATATCTCCTGCTCGAGATTTATTATTGTTTGGGTGAGTGTAACGAATGTAGCGGCAAGACCAAAGCCCAAAAAGACCTATCGGGATCACAATGCAAAGAACCGCCTAAAAGAGCAGACCGACATTTTTTGCCTGCCAAATGTGTTGACTTACAGATGTCCCAGTTGGGACAGCACCTTAAGCAATTGATATTGTATAATATAATTATGATTAAAGCACGTAAACCATAACCAATAACTGTGTAGTTAATGCAAAGTATGTCTGGCTGAACGGCTTACCCATCGCGGCGGTTTCTGGCCATGGTATCTATTAGGTGCGTGCCGATCACATCGGGCGGCCTGCCTTTGCAACCGATGGTACGGGGGCAATTGTTTGGAATGCCAGTTACAAACCGTTTGGTGAGATCAACGCCTCTACCGGTGCGCCGATAAACCTGCGCTTCCCGGGACAGTGGTTTAGCGACGAGAGCGATCTCAACCAGAACTGGATGCGGGATTATGATCCGACAACAGGGCGGTACATTCAAGCCGATCCGTTGGGACTTGTGGATGGCGCGAGTATGTATGGATATGCTTTGCAAAGCCCGAATAGGTATACTGATCCGACGGGGGAGTTCATTCCGCTATTGATTTTTGCTGGTGGAATTGCATTAGGGTATCTTATAGATCAAGAGCTAGAAAAATGTAGTTGCAATGGGTTAGGTGCCGATATGAGATGGGCTGGATTGGGTGCAATAGCTGCTGGCTTTGGACCATCGGGACTGAAATCAGTTAGACCAATGGGTAGTAGCCCATTTTCATCGGCATGGAGTCGTGGGAGGTATAGACTTTTCCCAAATGATGGAGTGGCGCGATCTCAATTTGGTAGATATGGTAAAAAAGTTGCACGAAAAATCCCCTATCTTGGATTAGCATTTACTTTATTTGATGGTGCGAGACTTTTGAACTGTTGGGCAAAAAAATGAATAAGGAATTTATTAACTTTTACGAGCAATGGCTGCCTCAACCCTTTGATGTAAGAACAGAAGTATTTTATGATCTTGATTTAGATGATGATACCTTGGATGAAATTGTGCTTGCATTGGAGGATAAATTTTCCATGATATTTACATTCAATTATCGAGATCATTTACCTTCTCCCTATTTTTCACTATTTTCTAAAAATAATTGGTGGGATAATCCAATTACCAATAAATTAAAAAGAAGATGGTATAAATCACTCACATTAGGTGACTTATGGCAGGAGGCTAATTCAAAATAATTTTTATGCCGTTCTGGCTACATCGGGCGGCCTGCGTTTGCTAACCCTAACGCCGCTTTTGCAATTTACGCTTCCTGCTTTTGCCTTTCGCCGGTTTGCGCCCTCTAGGACGCCCCCTTCCAGAGCCGGCTTTGGGCATCGGTTTGCCGTTCAGTTCCAGCATCTCTAACGTCAGCCCGCCTGTGACTGCTGTTGCTTCCACAAGCGAGACTTTGCATGGCATGCCAACGGCGATGACCCGTCCGCTGTCTTCGCCCTTTAATGTGCCATCGCGTTCAATATAGCGCCAATATTCGCGGCCCAGCTGGCTTAGCGGGATAATTCCGTCTGCACCTGTTTCAAGCAGTTTCACGAACAGTCCGAACTTGGCAATGCCGGACACGCGCCCTTCAAATTCCGCACCCACACGTTCAGATAGAAACGCTGCCAGATAGCGATCTGTTGTATCGCGTTCGGCCAACATGGAACGACGTTCTGTTTCAGAGATCCATTCACCTGTTTGGGTCAAATGTTCGATATCTGCAGGCTTCAGACCGTCATCACCCCAGCCGTGTGCCGCAATCAGCGCACGATGAACGATCAAGTCGGCATAACGGCGAATGGGCGACGTGAAATGTCCGTACCGCTTCAGGTTCAAGCCGAAATGCCCCAAATTATCGGGTGAATAATAGGCCTGTTTCATCGAGCGCAATACGGTCATGTTTATAACTTCCGCGTCCTCGGACCCAGATGCGGCATCAAGCAATTTATTCAAGTCCTGCGTGCGCAACACCTGTCCCTTGGCCAATTGCAGGCCAGCGGCGTCTGCTACTTCACGCAGTGCATCCAGCTTTTCAGGGGATGGCTCTTCGTGGACACGGTAAAGCAGTGGTGTTTTCTTGGATTCCAGCGTTTCAGCAGCGCACACGTTGGCGGTGACCATAAACTCTTCCACAAGTTTATGCGCGGCAAACCGTTCTTTGAAGGAAACCGACATCACCACACCTTGATCAGACAGAACAATTCGCCGTTCAGGCAGATCAAGATGCAAAGGCTGGCGTCTGTTGCGTTCTTTTGTGGCCGCTTCATAAGCCGCGAACAGCTGGTTTATCGGCCCCGCCAGCGGTTTGGTTGCATCGTCATATGTGCCGTCCGCCGCCGCTTGCGCCTGTTCATAAGACAGTGACGCAGGCGAGCGCATTAGGCCGCGAAAAAATTCATGCCCAAGCTTTTTGCCTTTAGCATTCAAAACAATACGCACAGCAATACAGGCACGGTCTTGGCCTTCATGCAGGGAACACAAATCACCCGATAACGCATCGGGTAACATCGGGACAACGCGGTCAGGAAAGTAGCTGGAGTTGCCGCGATTACGCGCTTCACGGTCCAGTGCCGAGCCGCTGGTCACATAATGCGCCACATCTGCAATCGCGACCCAAACGATATGGCCGCCATCATTTTTCGGGTCATCGTCAGGAATTGCGCAGATTGCGTCATCATGGTCACGCGCGTCCGATGGATCGATTGTAAACAATGGCAGATCGCGCAAATCCTTACGTTGGCCCAAACCTACAGGTTTTGCTGCATTGGCTTCCACAATCACGGTATCCGGGAAGTTATCGGGAATTCCATGCTGGTGTATCGCGATCAAAGACACCGACTTCGGGGCCATAGGATCGCCTATAACTTCAACAATCTTTGCAGAAGGCAGGCCCATCCGCGCCTTTGGCCCGACCCGTTCCGCCTCGACCAGCTCGCCATCTTTAGCTTTCAGGCTATCAGCCTTGGCAACGCGCCATTCAAGCGATGACTTCTTGTCGACAGGGACAATACGCCCACCTTCAGAACCCAATCGATAAAGGCCGACAATTTTTTCGGGTCCTGTGCCGATACGGCGGATAAGCCGCGCATGATAGGCAACATCAACATCGTCGGAACTGTTAAGATGGCACAAAATTCGGTCGCCCTCTTTCAGGGCAGGATCACCTTTTGATGCCATGAACAGAATTTTCGGTTCAGGATCGGTACTGTCCCATTCCACAGGCGCGGCCCAAAGATCGCCGTCTTTATCAGGCGACAAAACCCGCAAGACCGAAACAGTCGGCAATGCTCCCGCTGCCCCATATGTACGCCGCTTCTTTGCCAAATGCCCTTCTGCGGTCAGTTCTTTCAAGATACGTTTAAGTTCAATTCTGGCAGCACCTTTGATACCAAAGGCACGTCCAATTTCACGTTTCGAAGTTTTCGAGGGGTTATCCTTGATCCAGGTCAGGATTTCCTCTTTGGAGGGAAATTTTTTCATGGCGTAGCCTTAGCAGGTAAATTCGGGGCCGTCATATTTTATCAGCGCTAAATCGCTGGCATGGTCGACATCTTGCAACGTGTCTATATAGGCCACACGCGCATCGCCCAATGTGGCCACTGTATCTGCCAGCGCATGTTCCGTTGACCAGCGCACATCCTGAAACAATCCGGCTGGGATAGCATACGCACCACGCTTTAACCCGACCAACCAATATCCGCCATCAGGGGCAGGCCCGAAAACCGCATCATGGTCTCCCAAAGCGCGAAATGCTTTTTCGATTAATGCTGGTGTTACGCTCGGGATATCCGCCCCGATAATCACCACAGGGCCATGCGGTGCACCTTTGAAAATCGCCGCCATGCGATCACCAAGGTTACCGCGCCCTTGCGGCCAGCGTGGCAAATAGCCGGGCCAAATTCGGCTTTGCATTCCTTCCCGATTAGGTGAAACCGCCAATACGGTTTGCCATCGCGCATCGCGCCCCAGTGCACGGATTAAACATCGTGTTTGATGGCGAAACCACCACGCTGCCCGCGTCATACCAATATCACGCCCAAGCCGTGTTTTCACGCGGCCCGCATGGGGCTCTTTGACCATGATGTAAAGTTGGCGGGGCATCAGGCAAAATAATCAGTAAGAATCCGCGTATAAATCGCCTTTAGCTGATGGATTTGTGCCATTTCCACACGTTCATCAACCTGATGCATGGTCTTGCCAACAAGCCCGAACTCGACAACGGGGCAGTGATTTTTTACGAAACGCGCATCAGACGTCCCACCCGAAGTTGAGGGTTTCGGGGTCACGCCGGTTTCCGCATTGACAGCTTTTGCAATCAGATCGGACAATTCACCCAACGGGGTCACAAAGCTTTCGCCGGACACACGCACACGCATGTCAATTTCTATGCCCGTGGCCTTGGCGACCTTATCCGCCTCTGACTGCAACCACTTGGTCAAAGTCTCGGACGTATGCGTATCGTTGAAGCGTATATTCACCGTCGAGCGCGTCTCGGCCGGGATTACATTATCTGCCGGATTGCCGGTATCTATCGTGACCACAGCCAGCGTAGAGGCATCGAAATGCTCGGTACCCTGATCCAGCTCATGCGCAGAAAGCGTTGCCATTAATTGCGCCATCGCAGGCAACGGGTTTTTGGCGCGGTGCGGATAGGCGGAATGGCCCTGAATACCCTTGCAGGTGAAATAGGCATTCATAGAGCCGCGGCGCCCGATTTTCATCATCTCGCCCATTTTATTCGGGCATGTCGGTTCACCCACCAGACAATGGTCTATCTGTTCGCCATTTGCCGCCATCCAGTCAAGTAAAGCCACAGTTCCGTCAACTGCGATACCTTCTTCATCGCCCGTGATTGCCAGAACAATCGAACCGTCAGGCGGTGCGTCAGCGACGAAATCAATCGCCGCTGCAGCAAAGGCCGCAACACCCGATTTCATGTCCGTTGCCCCGCGACCGTACAAGAAACCGTCTTTCATTTCGGCCCCAAACGGATCAACTGTCCATGCATCAATATCGCCCACAGGCACCACATCCGTATGACCGTTAAAACCGAAAGTACGGCCATTAGCGCCCGCACCCCAGCGCGCAAAAAGGTTGCAAACACCACCGCGGTCCACCCGCGTGCAGGTAAAGCCCGCTTGCGTCAAAAGCCCATCCAACAACACCAAAGCACCACCTTCGGTGGGCGTAACCGAAGCACAGCGGATCAAATCGGCGGTTAGGTTTACGGGATCAATCGTCATGGCAGTCTTCCTTTGTATCATCTGGCATAGCTTTACCCAAGCATCACCCCAAGCAAAAGCCTAAAACGGACAATCGGCGTTCAGGGTTAACCACTCACCACCGTCGGGATGGCGCAAACGCAGGGTTTGCGCGTGCAACTGCAACCTGTCTGCTGCTGCGATAACCTCTGTGCTGCCATAAAACCGATCCCCCAAAATGGGATGCCCCAGTTCCAGCATATGCACGCGCAACTGATGACTACGCCCTGTCAGGGGTCGCAATTCCATACGTGTGATGCCTTGCTCACGCACCAAAACCGTCCAGTCTGTGACTGAAGGTTTGCCACGTTCATGGTCTACCATTTGCAGCGGGCGGTTCGGCCAGTCCACAATCAACGGCAAATCCACCGTACCCGTATCATTGGTTACAAGGCCCGCAACACGCGCCACATAGGTCTTTTCCAAATACCGTTTTTGAAACTGTCCGCCGATATGTCGTTGTGCGGCTTTGCCGATCCCGAACACCATGACACCGGACGTGTCCATATCCAAGCGGTGCACCAACAATGCATCCGGGTAAGCTGCTTTGACACGTGTTTCCAGACAGTCACGATGTTCCATAGCTTTGCCGGGAACTGACAAAAGCCCCGATGGTTTGTTCACCGCCAATATCTGATCGTCCAGATGGATCACATCCAGTGGCGTATCGGGTGGTGCATATATAAAGGGCGGGTTTGGACTCATTCCCGCCCTTTACAGTATTCTTTAAACTTTCACACGCTCGGATTTAGGGTCGTACATAGGGCGCAAGCTGACATCCGCTTTTACCCGAACGCCTGCCACATCAATCTCGTAGGATGAGGCCAGAACATCCGCCGCTGCCTCGCCCTTACACGGCACGTAGCCCATACCAATTGCAGCGCCCAGTGTGTGACCATAGTTCCCTGAACTCAAATAACCTACGATCTGGCCATCGCGCAGGATCGGCTCGTTGTGATATAATAGCGGCTCGGCATCTGCCAACTTGAACTGCACCATACGAACATCAAGCCCGGTTTCCTTTTTCTTTAAAACCGCGTCACGCCCGATGAAATCGGGCTTGTCGGTTTGTACTGCAAACCCAAGCCCTGCTTCCAGCACATGATCCTCGCAGGTGATGTCGTGGCCGAAATGACGAAAGCCTTTTTCTATACGGCAACTGTCCATCATATGCATCCCGCACAGCTTCAGCCCCATGTCCTGACCCGCGCCATAAAGGGTTTCAAATACATGGGCTGCCTGATCAGAGCTTGCGTAAATCTCCCAGCCCAACTCACCGACATATGTCACGCGGTGTGCACGTGCCAACCCCATGCCTATCTCTATTTCCTGCGCCGTACCAAACGGATTGACCGCATTGCTGAAATCATTCGGACTGACTTTTTCCAATAACGCGCGACTGTTCGGCCCCATCACCGCCAGCACGCCTTCGCCTGCGGTTACGTCCGTAATCACGACGTTGAAGTCACCTACATTACGTTGCAGCCAAACCTGATCGGCCACACGTGTGACAGAAGGTGTCACAACCAGATAGGCCGTTTCGGAAAGCCGCGTGATGGTCACATCCGCTTCTATCCCGCCACGGGTGTTCAAGAATTGCGAATAAACAATCTTACCCACCGGCACATCGTACTGACCGCCTGCAACATAGTTCAAAAACGCGGTTGCATCGCGTCCTTCCACACGGATTTTACCAAAAGAGGTCATATCGTACATGCCGACGTTTTCACGCACAGCGCGATGTTCAGCTGCTACATTTTCAAACCAGCTGGTGCGTTTCCAAGAGTATGTATATTCCGCTTTTTGTCCTTCATTGGCAAACCAGTTGGCGCGTTCCCACCCGCCGGCTTCACCCATCACCGCGCCGCGATCCAGCAGGTGTTGGTGAAACGGTGAGCGCCGAATGCCGCGTGCCGTTGCTTTTTGACGAAACGGGAAGTGATCCGCGTAAAGCAGGCCCAGTGTTTCTTTTGAGCGTTCAAACAGGTAATGTTTGTTGCCCTGAAACGGTTGCATACGCGAGATATCAACATCCCCCAGATCGAACGGCTTTTCGCCTTCATCCATCCATTGTGCCAATGCCATACCGGCACCACCCGCAGATTGGATACCGATGGAATTAAACCCGGCTGCAACCCAGAAATTATCCAACTCGGGTGCCAGTCCCAGATGATATGCATCATCAGGTGTAAAACTTTCAGGCCCGTTGAAAAACGTGTGAATGCCTGCCTCTGCCAACATTGGCAAACGCTCGCAAGCGCGTTCCAGAATAGGTTCAAAATGATCGAAATCCTCGGGCAACTGATCAAACTCGAAACTCTCCGGAATTCCGTCCATGCCCCAAGGTTTCGAATTCGGCTCGAACGCACCCAGCAGATATTTACCGGCATCCTCTTTATAATACGCACATTCATCGGGCACCCGCAGCACCGGCATTTGGGTCAAACCCTTAATCGGCTCGGTGACGATATAGAAGTGTTCACATGCATGCAGCGGCACGTTCACACCGGCCATACGGCCAACCTCATGGCCCCACATGCCAGCGCAATTCACCACCATATCAGCCGCGATATGGCCCTGTTCGCCAGCCTCATCTTGCCAGTTAACACCTGTCACGCGGCGACCGTCTTTGGCGACACCTATCACTTTTACGCGCTCTTTAACCAAAGCCCCGTTTTGTCGTGCGCCTTTCGCCAAGGCCAGCGCGATATTGGCCGGATCGCCCTGCCCGTCGGTTGGCAGATAGACACCCGATTTAACACCTTCAATGTTCAGATGCGCGTAACGTTCTTTCACTTCTTTGGCGCTGATCTCTTCTACAGGCACACCAAAAGCACGGGCCATGGCAGCTTGCCGAAACAGCTCTTCTTGGCGTTCTTCTGTTAAAGCAACCGAGATAGACCCGACTTGCCGAACCCCCGTTGCAACACCGGTTTCCGCTTCCAGCCCTTGATAAAGCTCTGCCGAATAACGCGCGAGCTTCGTCATATTGGACGATGCCCGCAACTGTCCGATCAACCCGGCCGCATGCCAAGTGGTGCCCGATGTCAGCTGCTTGCGTTCCAGCAATACGACGTCTTTCCAACCGAGTTTGGCCAAGTGGTAAGCTACCGAGCAGCCTATAACACCGCCGCCGATAATAACAACACGGGCTTTTGTGGGTAAGTTTGTCATGGATACATCTCCGAAAATTTTTGTTTATAAAGCGCAATCATTGCCTCTTCGGTTGCGCCGTCATCATAAGGCGGGGTGGTCAAAGGTTTCACTTCGGCCACAGGGATTTTTACAATCACATTGATGCGGTTTGCCAAATCCCCCCAAATCTTTTGCCATTGTCCGATCAAAGCATCGTATTCGACAGAGTCGCGACGGATAAATCTTGCATATCCTCGAATACGCACGCCCTTGCGGGTAAATTGATCGACAAAGTTGACTTCCAGTTCCGGGTTATTTGTCAGGTTCGTTAGGGTTTGCGGTGAACGGATTTCACCAAATGCGATAGTTTCATCGTCCAGAACAATGAATGTCCCTTTGGGCGAAACATTGGGCCGGCCGCCTGCGCTGACCGTGGCCACAAAGCCAAGCCGCCACATTTCTATTGTCTGAATCGCTGTTGCCGGCAGTTTCATGCGCGCCCCCCGAACCGTTCAGCCAAAACTGCAATATGGGCAGGGCCAACTTCGCAGCAACCACCAACCATTGCGGCCCCTGCATCAATCCAACGTTCAGCAAAATCCGCATAGGCTTCCGGCCCCAGATCTTTACGCGCTTCCAGCAAATCAACCGTGGCTCCGATCTGGTTGAACGTATCGGCAATACCCGTAAATCCGTTGGCATATGCACCGACAGGAATGTTATTGCCAACCAGCAACGGCACAGCAGCGGTCACAGCTTCAGGCACAGAACAATTTACCAAGACCGCTGCCGGTTTAAATTCCGACAAAAGCGGCAAAACATCCCGTAGACTTTCGCCGGACCGTAATTTCGTGCCGTCCGCATCATCCACCGACAAAGATAGCCAAACCGGTTTGCCAAAGCCTGCGGCCCCCATCAAAGCACCACGTGCCTGATCAACCGAGGACATGGTTTCAAAAAGGTATACATCAACCAGATCTGCCTGAATTTCACAAAGCCTGTGATAAATCTCTGCCGCCTCTGCCGCGGGCGGGCATTTATCAGGTTGATAGGAAAACCCGATTGGCCCGAATGCACCTGCAACCAACCCCGAACCATGCGCATCACGTGCATCACGCGCCAATTGGCAAGCCAAGCGTTGCAGCTCTTCCAAGCGGTCTTCCAGCCCGTGTTTTAGTAACCGGTCAGGCAGAACCGAGTAGGTGTTGGTGGTGGCAATTTCTGCCCCCGACGCGAAATATGCGTCATGCACATCGCGCACCATATCAGGCGCATCAAGCAAAGCCTGAACTGACCAAAGCGAGGTGGCACGCCCTGCCCGCGCAATCAGTTCCTGGCCCATGCCACCATCAAGGATGGTTACACTCATGCCCGCAGCCTTTCGTTTGCAGGATCCCAAAGCGGTTTATCTTCTTGTACGACAGCGCGGTAGCGCCGCCCGTAAATCTCGACCTCCAGCTCGGTGCCGAGAACCGCCAGATCGGTGCGTACCATGCCCAAGGCAACTGATGCATTGATGCGGTAGCCCCATGCGCCCGAAGTGGTTTCACCAACCACGGTATCACCATCCCAAAGTGTCGACATATAAGGTGCGTCATAGTCGCCCGCATCGACAATCAAGGTCACGAACGCTTTTTTACGGCCCTGTTGCTTTTCATTTTGGATCGCCGCTTTGCCTTTAAAGTCTTGCGGTTTATCAAGCTTCACAAACCGTTCCATACCGCCCTCAAGCATGGTGTAATCAGTGGACAGATCGCCCTTCCAGGCGCGGTAACCTTTTTCCAGACGCAACGAGTTCAGTGCATACATACCAAACGGTGTTGCCCCCGCATCCAGGATTGCATCGTATATTGCAGGCATATCTGCAACTTTCGCATGTACTTCCCAGCCCAATTCACCGGCAAAAGACACGCGGATCAGATATGCATCCAGCCCCGCAACGGTAGCTGCCTGATGGGTCAGCCAGCCGCTTGTCAAATCCGCGTTCGTCAGGCCGGCCAAAACATCACGCGATGTCGGCCCGGTGACAATCAATGTATCACGTGTTGTGGTCACATCTTCAACCGATACACCTTCGGGCGCTGCATTTTTCAGCAACTCGCCATCATGCCATTGTGCGCCTGCCGCCGTGATCAACATAAACTCATCATCGCCCATACGCACACATGACATTTCTGTCACGATGCGCCCGCGATTGTCGGATACATAGATCAGGTTCATGCGCCCAACTTTTGGCAAACCACCGGTACAAAACCCGCGCAAGAATTCAGCAGTTCCCGCACCTGACACCATGAAGCGTGCAAATCCGGGCAAATCCAAGACACCACAACCGTCGCGTACTGCTTCGCATTCTTCGCGAATACGTGCTTCCCAAGGCCCTTGGCGGCCCCATGTGTGAGTAGCTTCAAGTGATGTATCATCGCCATCACGCGCAAACCAGTTGGCGCGTTCCCAACCGTTATAAACGCCCATCACACCGCCCAAGGCTTTGATGCGCTCGTGCACTGGTGATAACTTTTTGTCACGCCCCGCAGGCCATTCGTGGTAGGGGAAATGCATGGCGTATTCGTTGCCGTAAACTTCCTTACCCTTCTGGATACAGTAATCCTCATCGGTGTAATCGGTGTAACGCCGTGGGTCGACTGACCACATATCCCATTCGGTTTCACCCTCTGTCATCCATTCAGCAAGTATTTTACCGGCACCACCCGCTTGTGTTATGCCAAATGTAAAGACACAAGCTTCGAAAGCGTTTGGCACACCCGGCATTGGGCCGATCAAAGGCAAGCCGTCAGGTGCATAGGGAATAGGGCCATTGATCACTTTTGAAATGCCCGCAGTTCCCAACAATGGTACACGCGCCATTGCGTCTTCTATGTGCCACTCAATGCGATCCAGATCATCAGGATATAGTTGGAACGAGAAATCTTCCGGCATCGGATCTTCGGGTGTCACCCAATGGGCTTTGCAGTTTGGCTCATACGGACCAAGGTTCAGCCCGGTTTTTTCCTGCCGCAGGTAATAGCTGCTGTCCACATCGCGCAGCAGAGGCAGTTTGCCGCCTGTTTCTTTTGTAAAGGCCTCGATTTCAGGGATTTCTTCCGATAACAGATATTGGTGGCTCATCACCATCATCGGCACAGTACGACCGCCGTATGGTTTGAACCATTCACCGACACGTTGGGCATAATAGCCCGCAGCATTAACCACATAGTCGCAACGGATATCGCCCTTGTCAGTGTGAACAACCCATTCGCCATTTTCGCGGGCAACACCTGTAGCAGGGCAGAACCGTTCAATCCGTGCGCCTAAATCACGTGCACCTTTGGCCAAGGCTTGGGTTAATTGTGAAGGATCGATATCGCCGTCATAAGGGTCAAACAACACACCCTTCAGGTCATGTGTTTCCAGAAACGGATATATTTCCTTTGCTTTTTCAAGCGTCAGCATATCAATATCCAGCCCTTGATACCGCCCCATATCCATAGCACGTTGAAATTCCTGCATCCGCTCGTTGGTATGCGCCAAACGAATTGAGCCCGTGACGTGATAATTCATCGGATAATCCACTGCTTCACCCAACCCGCGGTAAAGTTCGGTTGAGTAGCGTTGCATATTCATGATCGACCAGCTGTTCGAAAACGTAGGTACGTTTCCTGCGGCATGCCATGTGGAACCCGCTGTCAGTTCATTTTTTTCCAGCAGCACACAGTCAGCCCAGCCGGCTTTAGCCAAGTGATAAAGCACCGAGACCCCAACGACCCCGCCACCAATAATGACCACTCTTGCAGTGGTTGGAAAATTAGACATTTATTCTCTCCTTAGTCGATCAGAAGTTTGGCAGCGATGCCGCCAAACATAATTGCAGAAATTTTGTTTAGTATTTTTACTCTTGCCCTCAGGGCATTGGCGAATAAGCCCGCTGCCAGTCCAAGCACCAGCACGAACAGGAACCCGAAGAACTGGAATATTGCGCCCAGTATCAGGATCTGGATCCAAATCGGACCTATGCCGGGGTCTGTGAATTGCGGAATAAAGGCAAAGATGAAAAGTATGGTTTTGGGATTAAGCACATTGGTCAGAAACCCACGTTTAATTGCAGTCTCAGCACTTGGGGCAGCGATGCCTTTGCCAATATCATCGGTGCTACGCCATGCTTGTATTGCCAGATATGAAAGATAGGCAGCTCCTAGGTATTTTATCGCCTGATAAGATGCGGGATAAGTCAGTAAAACCGCCGAAACCCCTGCTGCGGCCAGAAGAACATGCAATGTTACCCCGATATTTACGCCTAATGCAGCGGCCATGCCAATGCGCGGGCCACCTGAAATTCCACTGGCTGAAATAAACAGAAAATCCGCGCCCGGCGTGATATTCAACAGAAATCCAGCCGCAATAAATGCAGTTAAAACAGCCGGTTCAAATCCTGTTATCACATCCCACATTGTTATTGCTCACGTTGCGGCAGATCATCTGCCAATTCGTAATAGTCACCTTTGTCCGCCACATAGATATGCTTTGCGGTTTTGATGCCCGTGGCCCCGTCCAGCGTACCGGTTCCAATCGAAGTCGCGTCTTCACCGTCATGCTGCCAGAACAAACTGGAACCACAGCCCGTACAAAACCCGCGCCGTGCCGCATCCGATGATCGGAACCATTTCAATCCATCATCCTTTGTGATCCGAAACTGATCATTGGGAACTTGCGTCGCCGACCAGTAATGCCCACTGGTTTTGCGGCATTGGGAGCAGTGACATGCAACGGACGGGTGTAATGGCCCATCTAATTCATAAGTGACAGCCCCACATTGGCATGAACCTTTGTGCATTGAACGCTCCATTAATAAACCGGCGGTGCGATCACCCAGATCACAACCGCATTTTTTGTACTTGGGTTTTTCCACTTATGCGGCTCACCGCGAATGCGAAAACTATCGCCGGATTCCAGATTGAATTTCTGATCCCCAATCCAAAGGGTCAAGCGACCGGAAATCAGATACCCAACTTCCTGCGTCGGACGTATGACAAAGTCATCCAATCCCGCACCCGGCTCAAAGGTTGAATGAATAACCTCAAAGTCATCAGTCAGATCAGGCGACAACAGCTCTTCGACCAAACCGTTGGTTCCAGCGCCGATTTTGCGTCTCGTATCTTTGCGCACAACGCGACCCGCTTCTTTGGCATCTGCTTGGACCTGGCCGAAAAAGATTGATAAAGGCACATCCAAAATACCGGATATTGTGCGCAATTCATCAATAGAAGGTTGTGAAATATCCCGCTCGACTTGGCTCATCCAACCCACAGAACGTTCCAGTTTTTCCGATATTTCTATCAAAGTAATACCCCTGGATTTACGAATGCTTCGTATATCCGCGCCAAGGGAATCAGAATTTTGCAAATTATGTGTCATAGCGATCCGTGAAATTTATACGCAAAATTTCACGGAATACAACAAATAGCATGCTTAAATGCGACCTTTCATGTCGCAGATCAAAAATTGTATTGAATAATCCGTGAAAAAGTGACGAATATCACTCATTATCGACTCAACAAATTTCTGTGATCTATGCTTCGAAACGAACACACATTTCCGAAGAATTCATTTCTTGGCAGTATCAGCCAAGATAGCTGGGATGATTTATCAAAAATATGGACAACAAAGCAGTACCAACCCAATCAGTTCCTAATTGTAGCAGGCGATGACAAAGCTGATGTTTATTTTATCTTAAGGGGCTCTGCCCGTGTCACAATATACACCTCATCGGGGCGCGAAGTAACGCTTGTATCCATTTTCGCAGGGGATAGTTTTGGCGAGTTTTCTGCAATCGATAATGAACTGCGCTCAACCAGTGTTGTTGCATCCGATGATTGTTATGCAGCTGTAATGACGGCGAAACATTTTCGGGAATTTCTGAAAACCCATCCTGACATTTCGTTTGAATTGTTAAAAGTAATGGTTGCACATTTACGCCAACTTAATCAGCGCGTGATAGGCTTTAATACAAAATCCGCAAACTTACGCTTACAAGAATTGCTTCTTAACCTTGCGGAAAAACATTACCGTGGTGACGATCATGTATTGGTAGAGCGGCCGCCAACTCAAACAGAACTGGCCGCCTATATTTTCACTTCACGCGAAGGTGTTGCGCGTGAAATGGGACGCTTGCGCAAAGCCGGCGTTCTAACCCGGGAAAAACGCAGCATACGCTTCCTTTCATTAAAACTATTGCGCAAGATCATAGCGGATAATCAATAAGTATATCCTTGGTTGCATGGGCAATCAGATATGGCTAGCGTCCGGCTGAACATCCGTATCCATAAGGTCAATATTTTCATGAACAAACATAGATCAGTTGCGCCGATAAAAATTGTGATTAATGGATTTGGGCGCATTGGCCGCCCGATATTACGTCTGCTTGCACAAGGTAATACAGGGATCGAAATTATTGCGATCAATGACATCGCGCCGTTGGAAACCTGCGCCTATCTTTTCCAGTATGACAGTGTCTTTGGCCCCTTTCAGGGGACTGTTGAAACGGGTGAAAACTGTCTGATCGTGAACGGGCATAAAATACCGTTTTACCAGACCGAAGATATCGGCACACTTGATCTAGGCGGTGTCGATGTTTTACTGGAATGCACAGGGCTGGCAGACACCCGAGCTGTTGCCATGCGCGGTATAAATGCCGGTGCAAAAGCGGTTTTAATATCCGGTCCATCAGATGCAGCTGATGCAACAGTTGTTCTTGGTGCAAACGAAGCTGCAATTGCAGATCATAAAGTAATCTCGAATGCATCATGCACCACCAACGCGCTTGCGCCTTTGCTGCGCGTTCTCGATGATAATTTCGGGGTTGAAAGCGGCCATATGACAACTGTGCATTGCTATACCGGCAGCCAACCCACCGTGGACAAACCACGCGGAAATTTAGCCCGTTCACGCGCGGCAAACCTGTCGATGGTACCCACAACCACAAGTGCGCAACGCTTAACCGATATGGTATTGCCACACCTGAAAGGCCGCATCGAAGCACGTGCCATCCGCGTGCCTACAGCCAGTGTTTCGGCCATTGATCTGGCCATACAGACCAAAACGAATGTTAACATAGAGACTGTAAACACTGTTTTAAAACAAGCCGCCGAAACCTCACCTGTGTTTGGCTGGATTACACAGCCGTTGGTTTCCACTGACTTGCGGGCACGTCCTGAATCCATAATCATGAACGGTCGCGAAACATCCGTGTCTGTTGGCGGTTTGTTGCGTGTATTTGGGTGGTATGACAATGAATGGGGATTTTCAAACCGCATGTTAGACATGGCACGATTGATGTCAGGCCGCGACTAAGCGGCTTTTCGTGTAAACACCCAGTCATCTTCACCTGATAGTTTCGGTTGAAATTTATACCCATCCAGATCAAATTCTTTCAGTCCTTCGGGGTCTTGAATGCGATTGAGAACCATAAAACGCGCCATTGAACCACGGGCTTTTTTGGCAAAGAAACCGATCATTTTCAGTTCACCATCACGTTCTTCTTTAAAGGCGGGTGTGATGATGCGCGATGTCATGTTTTTTCCTGTTGCCTTGAAATACTCATTGGAAGCGCAGTTGATAACAACTCCGTTCGCCCTCTTATCCAAGGCAGCACCTAGTCGGTCGCCCCAATATGCGTATAAGTTGGAACCGGACTTGTTTTTCAAACGGCTTCCCATTTCCAGACGGTATGGCTGAATGCGGTCAAGCGGCTTCAAAATACCGTAAAGGCCTGATAAAATCCGCAAGTGGTCTTGCGCATATTCCAGATCATCCTTTTCCAGATTTCCCGCTTGAAGTCCTGTGTAGGTATCCCCTGCAAATGCATATGCCGCCTGTTTGGAATTACATTCATTGGATGCAGGTGCAAAAGCGGCAAAACGCTTTTTGTTCAATGTTGCCAGATCCTCGCTGATTTTCATCAAGCTGCGTAAATCTGAAACTGAAAGCTTGCGGGCAAGTTCTGCCAATCTATTTGCATCTTTCTGAAACACAGGCATGCTTTCGGCAAACCCAACATCCAGAGGATCAAAGTTCAATTTCTTGGCAGGTGATATTACGGCAAGCATGGTTTCTCTCAGTCAATTTTACTGGATCATAACAGTGTTACGTTTGGCGCCAAGCTTATTCATCGGCAATTACATCTAAAAATGCCTTGCCAAACCGTTCGGTTTTCTTGGCACCCATACCTTGCATCGCTTCCAAGGCCTGTAAATCACGTGGCCTTTGTTGCGCTATTTTTGACAAGGTTGTGCTTGCGCAACTTAAATATGTATCAAAACCGCTTGATCCCTTTGCAAGGTTCACTTGTGTTGCCTGCAACTGGTCAAACAGACCACCCGCATCTCGCCCTGCCAGTCGTCTCCGCACAGGATGCACATCGGCAACAGCCCCGGCAATTACTTCAAGAAATGCTTTTCCGTAGCGTTCCAATTTAACAGCACCAACACCTGCCAGTTTTGAGAACCCGTCTAAATCCTGTGGTTTATGTGTTGCCATTGCAATTAGCGTACTATCCGGGAACACCACATATGCAGGGGCTTGAATGGCATCGGCCAGACTGCGCCGCTTGGCTTTCAGGGCCGATAACAGGGCTTCGTCTTCTTCTGCAACCAAAGTTTTTACACGTGGTGCATAGCGCGATTTCTTCACAATCGTATCACGGCGCAGTTCAATTTTTTGCTCGTCACGCAATATCGGCCGCGCAGATTGCGTCATACGAAAAGCGCCAAAGCGTTCCATATCCGGGCGGATCAGATCATAGCCCATCATCTGGCGGAAAATTGCTTGCCATTGCGACTTGTCATACTCCTTACCAACACCGAATGTCGGCAAAGATGTATGACCTTTGGCAAGTATTTTATCGGTTTCGTTGCCAAGTAGAATATCGATCAAATGGCCCGCGCCGAACCGCTCTTCGGTGCGCAATATTGCCGACAACGCCATGCGTACTGCGGTTGTACCGTCAAACAGCTCCGGTGGCTTGTCGCACAAGTCGCAATTGCCACAGCTTTCCATTTCATCACCGAAATAACGTAAAAGAACACGCCGTCGGCAACGGCGCGCTTCGGCCAACCCAAGCAGGGCATTCAGCCGCCCGTGATCCGCTTGCTTGCGTTCAGCAGGTGCAAGGCCTTCATCTATTTGCGCACGGCGCAATCGCACATCATCAGCGCCATATAATGTAAGCGTATCTGCCGGCGCACCGTCGCGGCCCGCGCGGCCTATTTCCTGATAATAGGATTCCATGGATTTTGGCAGATCAGCATGTGCCACCCAACGTATATCCGGCTTATCAATGCCCATACCAAAGGCCACTGTTGCACAGACAATTAACCCGTCTTCACGCTGAAACCGGGCTTCCGCAAGCCGTCTGTCATCGGGCTGCATACCGGCATGATAATGCAGCGCCACATGACCTTCCGCGCGCAAAGCCTGCGCCAAGGTTTCAGTTTTTGCACGCGATCCACAGTAAATGATCCCTGCCTGATCTTTATGCGCTGCCACAAAATCCAGCAGTTGCTGGCGTGGTTTGTTCTTTGGAGCAAAGGCCAGATGAATGTTGGGGCGATCAAAGCCTTTCAGGAAAATCTGTGCGTTGCGCCCCTGAAACAACCGTTCCACGATCTCGTCTCGTGTCTCGCTATCAGCCGTGGCGGTAAAAGCTGCCAAGGGCACATCCAGTGCATCTCGTAAAGCACCGATACGCAAATAATCCGGGCGAAAATCATGGCCCCACTGGCTGACACAATGGGCTTCATCAACTGCAATCATCGACACATTGGCGCGGCGCAATAGTAATGTCGTGCCGGGATTGGCCAAGCGTTCCGGCGCGATATATAAAAGCTTCAAACGCCCGCCATCAATCGCTTCAAACACCTCTTCGGTTTCTTCTTCGGTATTTCCCGAGGTCAGCGTCCCGGCCATAACGCCTATAGCTTTTAGCGCATTCACTTGGTCGCGCATCAGGGCAATCAAAGGGGATATGACAACCGTTAACCCATCTCGGCATAATGCCGGCAACTGAAAGCATAATGACTTGCCGCCCCCGGTTGGCATAATTGCCAGCACATCTGCACCCGCCGTCACAGCTGCGACAATCTCTTCTTGTCCCTCACGGAAATCATCGAAACCAAAGACGTCTTTTAAAAAAGATGTATGCGCGTTCATGCTGTATTTTCTATTGGGCTGCTCGTTAACATCAGACTCGCATATTGAGATTCCGTGAACAAGTGCGAACTGCCTTAAGGTTTCGTGATAAAACCTGCTTCAAACAGCTCTGCCCGTGTCGGTTTCCACAAAGTCTTTGCATCCGTTGAAAAGGCACGATCTAGAAACTCGGCATCGATGCCCCGTGTTATAAGATAGGCTTCGTCTTTTTTCTGTTCATCAACGGGATTAACTGTTTCATGGCGGCCCTGCACATCAAAACGATAGCCATGAAAGCCAATTTCCGCACCAAATTGCAAGGTACGTTTATTGCCTGATGCAAAAACCAAGGTGCAAACCGAATAGCAATAGTTTTCCACCTGTGTTGCCAGTTCATGCTTTTCAAGCAGTTTTGCTATTGAACGCCCGGCAAAAACGATACCGCCTTCGCTTTCCAATGAAATGGTCGTCACATTCTTTTGCTCATTAAGCATAGCCAATAATGCATGATACATAAGGTAATTCACCTCACCACCCAGATAAATAGTGTCACCCTTTAATTTTGCGCTGAAATCATCATTTCCGAATATCGTTTTGGCACGTGGCTCTATGAAATAACGTGTCGCCACAACATCCAGGATTTGAAACCCCATCAATCCTGTCGCAACGACTAAAGCCAGATATATACCCCAAGCATCGCCGTGATCTTTTTGCTGCTTCGCCGCACAACGCAGCCCGCCGACAATCTGCCAAATCAGCAACAGAAAGATACATGCCACACCCAGATTAGCCGCCCAAAAAGACCAATCTTCAATTGTAAGAGAGGCAGCTACAAAACTGATGCACAAAAGATTGACAAATACCGTCGCCCCGAATCCAAGCTGCCCTGTCCAGTGGTCTTTAAAGTAACTGTGCATGTTGTGCCTTTTATCCGATAGGCAAATATAACACGGAAGTTAGGAAAATCTCAAAATATGTACCCAAGTGTCACCGTATTTACGCACATCTTGCATATCGAACCCGTCGGGGGATACCTGTTTGCTGCCCTCTTCCCAGACAATCAGGGCATCATTTGCAAGCCACCCGCCATTTTTTGCTGCATTCAATGCCTTGATACCCAAGTCTTTGCCATAGGGCGGATCAAGGAATACCAGATCAAAGGGTTCACCCACCACGGGCCCAAGTTTAGTGGCGTCACGGCGAAACAGTTTTGTCGTTCCAATTGCACGTAATATGTCCGTGTTTTGCCGTACCAATGCGCGGGCTTTTACACCTTCGTCGATGAACAAAACGAAAGCGGCACCGCGCGATAAAGCTTCAAAACCCAATGCCCCTGTACCGGCAAACAAATCCAGTACACGCGCATCTGTTATAGGATCGCCGTAACCGCCGTTGACCAGCAGATTAAAGATGCTTTCTCGCACGCGGTCAGTTGTCGGCCGTAGATGTGCGGACACATCCCCCTTGCCGACCGACGCAAGACCCGTGCCTTTGAACCGGCCACCGATAATACGCATTACATAAACGGTTTCAGATCGGCCGCAGGATCAGCGACAACATCTTTAGGCACCGATTTTCCAGCTTCGATAATCCGCTTGCCCATCATATAGCCACGCGGGTCGTTCATCGCATCCACTGCCAATAACTGATCGCCTTTATAGTACCAGAACGATACCATGCCATCCTTGTCGCCTTTGCGCGTAATCACATCGTCATAACCTGTATTCAGGCCAGCTATTTGCAGTTTCACATCAAACTGATCCGACCAGAACCATGGGCGGGCAATATATTCTTTGTCCGCACCCATGATGTTTTCAGCCACGACTTCAGCCTGATCAATAGCGTTTGGCACACTTTCCAGACGAATGCGCCCGCCTTTATAGGGAAAAGACGCGCAATCACCAGCAGCCCAAATACCCGGCCGGGACGTATGCCCCTGTGCATCTGTTTTGATCCCGTTTTCTATCTCAACACCCGCTGCTTTTGCCAAAGCAATGTCAGGCATGATGCCAACGCCAACGATAGCGAAATCAATGCCAAGCTCCGTGCCGTCTGTCAGCTTTGCCCCTGTCACGCGACCTTCGCCCATTAAATGGTCAAGGCCAACACCTTCTATGATCCGCACGCCTTTTGAAGTGTGTAAGGAACGGAAATAATCCGAGGTTTGCGGGCAGGCGACGCGTTGCAATATCCGATCCGCCATTTCAACCAAGGTGACTTTTAGCCCTTTGGACGCTGCCACCGCCGCCGCTTCCAGACCGATATAACCACCACCAATGATCAGCACATGTTTACCCGCGCCAAATTCAGGCGCCATAGCATCGACATCCGCCAAATTGCGCACAACATAAACACCGTCCAACGACCCGCCTATTGCAGCAGGCAAATGACGCGGGATCGAGCCTGTGGTCAGCACGAGATGATCATAGGAAAGCACCTCATCGCCCAATTCAATTTTGCCATCAGAGATACCCGTCACGGCCTCACCTTTGCGCAAGGTAATCCCGTTCTCGCCGTAGAATGCATCAGGTTTCAGAAACAATCGCTCCAAATCCATTTCGCCCAACAGATATTTCTTTGACAAAGGCGGACGTTGATAGGGTGGTACATCTTCAGCACCGATTAGCGTTATTTCGCCTTCAAAACCCAGATTTCGCAATTTCACCACCAGCGAGCTACCCGCCTGTCCCGCACCTACAACAACCACATGCGTCATGATTATTTTCCTTTGTGAATCCTCTGGCCCATTGCCATTGGACAATCTATATATCTAAGCTAAGCAAACTCAACTTAGAAAGTGAACAATTATGTCATTATCCATAGGCGATAAACTACCTTCCGCATCTCTTGGTCGCCTTGGGGCAGACGGACCTGAACAGGTTGATCTAAATGCATTGATCGCCGGTAAGAAAGCCGTGATCTTCGCGGTTCCCGGTGCCTATACCCCCACATGTTCATCTGCCCATATGCCGGGATTTGTACGCAACGCAGAAAAATTACGTGCCAAAGGTGTAGATGAGATTATCTGCATTTCTGTAAACGATGTGTTCGTGATGAAATCATGGGGTGACGCAATGGGCGCAACAGATGTTGGCATTCACAGCCTTGCTGATGGGGACAGTAGTTTCACCAAAGCCATAGGCATGGATTTTTCTGCACCACCTGTTGGCCTGATCGACCGTTCAAAACGCTATGCAATGATTGTCGAGGACGGCATTGTCACCACCCTTAATGCTGAAGAATCGCCCGGCGTATGCGACGTTTCAGGCGGCGAAACCATTCTTGACCTACTCTAGGGCCATTTTACCCATCATTTTCGCCAGCTTGATATCCAGTTCTGATAACCCGCCCGCACTATGGGTTGTCAGCACCACATCCACGCGGTTGTAGACATTTGACCATTCAGGATGATGGTTCCACTTTTCAGCGTACATTGCCACACGGGTCATCCAGCCGAACGCCTGATTGAAGGTTTTAAACTTGAAATTGCGTTCAATCGCATCTCGCCCTGCAACCAGTTCCCAACCATCCGCCAATAACGGGGCCAGTTCAGTATCGCGAGCTTCCTTTGTCAATTTTTCAACCATCATGTTTCCTTCACAGACCCTAGTTCATCTTGTTCAGTTGGTGTTGGCGTGTGGTTAAAAGAATAACCTGTCGCACAGGCCTCAACGCCGCCAAGCTTTGCAATACGGCGCTTTTGATCCGCAAAACAACGGGCGTTCACCTCTTCGGGATCACAAATAGCCCGCAACCGTCGTTCGCCTTCTTGCCATGCCGCTTGTATAACCGGATCGTTTACACCTGCCACTGCAAGATTGACCAACTCGTGAGGATCGCTGATCAAATCAAATAATTGCGGCGCATGACCCACATAGTAAACAAACTTCCAATGATCCCAACGTACCATGAATGTGCCGGTTGTAGAGCCACCATCGTGATACTCGCTGAAAATCGTTCTGTCTGTATCATCCGGTTGATTGGCGATCTTCAGCAATGAAATACCCGGTAAAGCTGTTGATTGTGCATCGGGCTGAATACCGGTCACATCAACAGCCGTTGCCGCTAAATCCAGCAATGTTGTACCGGTTTTAACCCGTCGGCCAGCCGGAATACCGGGGCCGGCCGCAATCATCGGAACACCGACAGATGCTTCGTACATCACCTGCTTCGTCCAAAAACCCTGATCCCCCATCATATCGCCATGATCTGAAACATAAACAACAACGGTATTTTCAGCCTGACCGCTTTCTTCCAATGCTGCCAGAACACGGCCGACACAATTATCCATAAAACTTGTCAGACCGTAATAAGCCACTTTGGCTTCACGCATTTTTTGCTCATTAAAATATCGGCCATAGTCAAAAAACTCTGCGACATTCTTTAACTCTGAATGCTCAGGTTGACTGGCTTCGCCATATCCGATGGGCAAATCAATATCAGCAGGATTATACATATCATAATATTCCTGCGGAGCTGTCAGCGGATAATGCGGACTAACCAGTGACACGAATGCTGCCCACGGTTTTTGCGCACCTTCACGCTCTGTTAGCCAGTTTTCAGCCGCTTTCGTAATCGCCAAGTCATAATCCGTATAGCTGCTGTTGCCTGCGCCTACATCTTCAGCCAGTTCCGACGACGACGTATAGTCAGGCGGGTCTTCGCGCAGCAAACCGATTGTCCAGCCAACCCCGCCAACAACATGCATCGGTAAAATTTCTTCGGTAAAACCATTGTCATCTTCATCTGAACGGAAATGCAGCTTGCCAATAGATGTCACTTCCGCATCCTGATCACGTAACTGGCGCATCCAGCTGCGGGCCTTTCCGTCATACGGCGTGGCGCTGTCCCAATGACCGGTTTTATGGACATGATTGCCACAAGCTAGACCGGCGCGTGTTGGGACACACATCGGAGACGGTGTATAGGCGTTTTCAAAAACAGTCCCGCGTGCAGCCAACGCATCCAGATTAGGCGTTTTAACAATCGGATGCCCGACACAACCCATCGCGTCTTTGCGATGTTCATCCGAAATTATGATCAGCAGGTTTTTCTGAAGTTTGGTTTTCGGTGTATTCAACATCTGCACTCCAACTTTTCAACACCAAGCTACGCCCAGCGGTGATCTGTTATCAAGCCCGATATCGCGGTATCACTTAGGATTGCACCTATGTCACATCCGCCATTCTCAAACTTTCTTTTACATGCACATCATAATGCGTGTCCTTGATGTCCATTTACGAGGCATCATGTCGATGATGCCGATAATAAGTTAACTCACAATCCTGTTTGCTTCACGCATCATCAACTCCCTGAACCTTTTTGAACGGCCCATAATCTGTCAAAACTTCGATCTCATCATCCACAGCATTGCGTTCGGCATCCAGATATTTTGCGATTGCATCGCGAAACCCCGGATCAGCAACCCAATGCAATGAATAGGTCGGTTTCGGCATATAGCCTCTCGCAAGCTTATGTGCGCCCTGCGCCCCGGCCTCAACCCGATCCAACCCATGCTCAATTGCATAATCAATCGCGCGGTAGTAGCACACTTCAAAATGCAGGCAGGGATAATCTTCGGCACATCCCCAATAACGACCATATAGACAATCAGTTCCGATAAAGTTCAGCGCACCGGCGACCCAGCGACCACCACGTTCACACATCACCAACAGAACATCATCCCGCATCTGTTCTTGTATAATGTCAAAAAACTCCCGCGTCAGATAGGGCACCCCCCATTTGCGCGCACCTGTATCCTGATAGAAATGCCAAAAGGCATCCCAGTGTTCTGGTTGGATTGCATCCCCCGTCAGAGCAACGATTTCGCCGCCAAATGCCTGAGCTGTTTGTCGTTCCTTACGAATGTTCTTACGTTTACGCGATGAGAGCGCCACAATGAAATCATCGAAGCTTTGATAACCTGCATTCAGCCAATGAAACTGTTGACCGGTGCGCTGCAATAGGCCCATTTCAGCCCCGACCTTGAATTCCTCTTCGGTACAAAAAGTTATATGCAATGACGACAGTTGATTGTCTGCTGCCATTTGCACAGCGCCTTGCACCAATGCTGCACGGCCCAATTTCTCATAGCCCTCACGGCATAATAGCCTTCGACCTGTCACTGGCGTAAACGGCACGGCGGCTTGTAGTTTCGGGTAATACTGCCCCCCAGCATGCTCATAGGCATGGGCCCAGTTGTGATCGAACATATATTCGCCTTGGGAATGGGATTTTGCGTAAAGCGGCATCACCGCAATCACAACATCTGCTGATCGCGCCACCAAATGATGCGGTTCCCAGCCTGTTCCGCGCCCGACCGAGCCGCTGTCCTCTAGCGCACGTAAAAACCGATAAGTTGTAAACGGATCACCCACATATCCGGCACAGGCATCCCAATCAGTCTGCGTAATATCCGACAAACTTTCCAGAACTGTAATTGTTACATCCGTTTTATCGCTCATTGGGGAAACCCTTAGGCTAAATATCCTTCAAAGGTAATATTATCCGCCACTAAACGCGCTTGTTTTTCCACCTCGGGAGAACGCACAGTCCAACAAAAAATTGCAGCACCCCGATCTTTTAAATCCTTAACAGGAGCATCGTTCAGGTATTTTACATTATGCGAAATAAAGCAGGCACCAACACGGTCATAATCCGGAATTTCAGCCAATTCGCCAAGACGCGCCATTGGCACCATTGCCCATTCTTCCGGAATAAACGCGCCGGTCACTAAGCCACGTGGAATTTCTGGCGCAAATTCCGCACATTTGGCAATCGCATGCGGATTAAACGACATCAAAGCTTTCGGTCCGCTGTACTCTTTTAAAAGTGCGCAACTTGCCTGAGACAAGGGGCCGACATTGGGGCCTAACGCCCCGTCCTGATCTTTTATCTCGACCAGCATAGGAACACGCCCATCGACAAACCTTAAAAAGGCCTCAAGCGTTGGAATACCTTCATTACCGCCTTTTAAAGTTATCGCACCCAGCTCTGCCGCTGTAAATTGCGCGACAGCCCCAGTTTCATCCGTCAAGCGTTCCAAAGAATAATCATGAAACACCATCGGGATACCGTCTTTGGACATTTGCAGATCAATCTCGATACCATAACCATGCGCAATCGCAGCTTTTACACCTGCAATCGAGTTTTCCGGCCGCCCGTCTGCCACATCGTGCAATGTTCGGTGCGCAAATGGGGTTTCTAAAAATACTTTAGGTATCATCACGCTGTAATCTGAAAAATGCCTTCGACCTCAACCGCGACACCAAGTGGCAGCGATACGCAACCAACGGCCGCACGCGCATGCTCACCCTTTTGGCCAAAAACCTCTGCCATCAAATCCGATGCACCGTTAATTACAGCAGGATGATTGGTAAAATCAGCTGTCGCATTAACAAAACCACCTAATTTCACGACCTTAACGACACGATCCAGGTTACCGTCGCATGCCTCACGCAATTGTGCGATTAAATTTAGGCCGCAAACTCTGGCTGCCGCAGCGCCTTGCTCAACAGATGTATTATCCCCTAATTTGCCACAGATAAGTCCATTGGCATCTTTGGAAATTTGACCAGAGATATAGACCAGATTGTCTATAATAACATAAGGAACATAGTTAGCAGCAGGCGCAGGCGCTTCTGGTAATTCCAATCCCAATTCCGCCAAACGTGTTTCGATCTTTCCAGCCATCGGGCTCTCCTATTAAAAAGTTCTTACATGCATTGTTGCAACAGATTTTTATCGGCGTCACCCATTATTGTCACAATTACGTGGCATTTATAGACAGATTCTTTCATTAGGGTATGATAAGGTTTGATTTAAGCAATATGAGTGGTCCCGTGGTTTTTAAACAGTTTAAATATATTGGTTTATCTTGCAGAATTTTTGTCGTTTTCGCAGCATTAACGGCCCTGTCCGCATGTTCTGCTCCTGTTGCCAGAGGCGAATTTAATGACCCCTACGAAGCTTCAAGCCGCAATGTGCATGCTTTCAACAAAGGTTTTGACAAAGCAATTTTCGGCCCAACTGCAAAGGGTTACGTTACAATCACGCCGCCCTTGCTGGTTCGCATGATAAGCAATTTTGCAGGATATATAGGTCTTGCCGGACAAGCTGTAAATAATGTCCTTCAGGCGGATGCCAAAGGTTTTGGTGAAACGATACTACGTTTCACAGTTAATTCGTTGACGTTCGGACTGGGTGATCTTGCAACAGAAGCAGGTATTCCTGATAATAATGCCGATTTTGGCCAAACTCTTTACGTTTGGAAAGTTAAACAAGGCATTTACCACGAAATTCCATTACTTGGCCCAAGTACAACCCGCGATACAGCAGGTTTCTTTGTTGATATATTAATCAACCCTGTAAATTTGCTCAATTCAAATACAATTAGTGCGGCAGGTGCTGGACTTTACGTCCTGGATCGTCTGGGAGATCGCAGCCAGTACTCTACATTCTATGAGGAAACGCTTTATAATTCTGAAGACAGTTATGCCACTGCACGTAATATTTACTTGCAGAACCGTAATTTCTTCCTAAATAAGGGTGTGGCCGAAGATAGTCTGGAGGATCCCTTTGCTGATTTCGAATAGAAGAACAATTCTTGGCGGCATCGTCGCATCTTTTGCACTTGCGGTACTGCCAACCGTAGGTTTTGCTCTGACAAAAGCCCAAGCCGAAAAAATTATCGATAATCTATCCAATGATATCTATGCCGTTATTAATTCCGGCAAGCCAAGTGCTGCGATGTATCGCGATTTTGATAAAGTCTTGGGTAAGTATGCTGCCATAAATGCAATTTCCCGCAGTGTTTTAGGCCCACCTTGGCGCTCGGCAACACCATCCCAACAAAAGGCATATATAAAAGCATTTCGCGGATATTTATCGCGGAAATATGGCAAACGTTTCCGTGAGTTTATCGGCTCTGAGATAAACGTTGTAAGCGCAAGAAAAGTAAAATCCGGTGTCTTGGTTAAAAGCGTTGTCAAATTTCAAGGCTCTGCGCCCTTCGTCGTTGAGTGGCAGGTTTTTGAACGCAACGGTAAACAGCAGATGTTTGATCTCTATATCGAAGGTATCAGCATGATCAAATCCGAACGCGAAGAAGTTGGCAGTATGCTTGATAAAAGTGGCGGTAAAATTGATAAACTGATCACGAAGTTGAATGCGACTGGATAAGGCGGCTAATCTCACCTAAAGATACCAAGCAATTTATTCATGATGGTTTCGGCGTCTTTTTCGAACTGTTTTAGCTCTCTATCGACTGCCCGTGATAGATTTGATCCCCTATCACTTGGTTCCAGCTCTTGTCCGATATCACCAGGCACCGGATTAACCATCGGTAATGGTTTAGACGGCAGCCCTTCATGCACGCGAAGCATAGTTTCACGCCAGATATCCGCAGGCAGTCCACCACCGGTGACGCCGGTCAGCTTGGAGTTATTATCGTTCCCCATCCAAACACCGGCAACATAATCAGCCGTAAATCCAATAAACCACGCGTCACGCGCACCTTGGGTCGTACCTGTTTTACCGGCTGCTTCACGCCCCTTTAACTTTGCGCGCCTCCCAGTTCCAACCTCGATAACCTGGTTCATCATATAAATTAGCTCGGAAGCTGCGTGGTCATTGATCACCCTTTTGCCGCCCCCCGACGATTTCCCCATCAAAGGCGCGTTATCGCCCTGTATGGTTAATTCCATCACCCCGTAAGGCTTTGCACTGATGCCTGAATTCAAAATGCCCGCATATGCACCGGTCATCTCTAACAGTGTCGATTCTGATGCGCCCAATGCAACCGCGGGACCTGTGGCCAGCTTTTCATTTATACCAAGATCCTGTGCCAGAAACCGCACTTTCTCACGCCCAATCGTTTCCGAGATCTTTACTGCCGCGACATTAATCGATCCGGCCAAGGCTTGCGTAAATGTTATTGGGCCCCGGAATTTATGATCATAATTATTGGGTGAATATGGACCCGACCCCGGAATGTTGATTGTATAGGGTTCATCAACAACGATCGAGTTATACGAAAATCCATTTTCCAATGCCGCTGCATAAACGAACGGTTTAAATGACGATCCGGTTTGGCGTAATGCCTGTGTTGCGCGGTTAAATCCACCCGCCATACCCAAGTTTCGACCACCAACCATTGCGCGCACTGCACCGTCGCGTGACATCACTATGATTGCCGCTTGTGCTTTTGACCCTGCCTTAACTTTATTCTCAAAAATAAAATCCAACGCTTCTTCGGCGGCCTTTTGCATGCGTCCGTCAAACGTGGTTTTAATGACTATATCTTCAGTGCTGTCTTTCAGGATAAACTCCGGGCCACTTTCCATGATCCAATCTGCAAAATAGCCACCCGCTCGCTTTTCTGCCACTGCAGATAATTTTGCCGGATTGTTTCTCGCGGTAACAGCTTCAGCTTTTGTTAGATAGTCTTGGTCTTCCATCAGCCCGATTATCAAATCAGCCCGGCCTTGCGCACGTCCGATATTGCGTGTTGGTGCAAATCTGGAAGGCGCTTTCAATAACCCTGCCAACATCGCAGCTTCGGACACATTCACATTACGTGCGGATTTAGCAAAATAACGCTGACTGGCGGCTTCAAATCCGTAAGACCCGGCGCCAAGATATGCGCGGTTCAAATAAATCGCCAGTATTTCATCCTTGGTATATTTCAACTCCATCGCGATGGACATCGGTACTTCTTTGATTTTACGTTCAATTGACCGCAGATCGGAAAAGAATACCCGCTTGGCAACCTGTTGCGTAATTGTAGAGCCCCCGTTACCGGACAAGGGTGAACGCCCAGCGCGGTAATTGATTATCATTGCCCCTAAAATCCCACGGGGTGAAATCCCGAAATGTCGGTAATACCGTTTATCCTCGGTGGCTATAACCGCATTTTTCAAATGTGGGGATACGGTTCTTGACGTTACAAGCCCGCCAAACTGATCGCCGCGCCATGCAAATACACTACCCTTGTAATCCATCATAGTAACCGAACCGCGCTCGCGATCGTCCATCAATGCAATCGCGTCCGGCAGGTCTTTGTAATAATAGAAAACGCCGGCGCCCAACACCAATACAAAAACAATCGCAACACGCAACCCGACCCACCAAATGACACGCCATACAGCGCGGGCGATAAACCTGAAAAATCCCACGATCCCGCCACGGCCTTTTTTAGACTTCTTTGTGCGTTTCTTTTTCGCAGGCTTCTTTGGCGTTTGTGCAAATTGCCGCGCAGGTGCTATTAAAGGCGGTTTGTTTTTATCATTATTAGCCATGACAATTCTATTACTGCTCTCTTTTCAGCGAATCTAAGCGTTCTAGTGCCGTTTGTAGAGTGCTTAGTGCAGGATTAATATATTTGTTTTGATTAATTATTAGGCATTTTATTGTTCGTGATTAAATAATATGCATTAGTACCAAAAAAATTATTAATCCCGCGCCAAACAATTGAACCGATCAAATCCATCCCGCTTATTGGCCCCCATCAAACACACGCAATCAAGGCATATGCGAAAAGAGGGTAGAATGAAGCTTATAATAGCAACGATTAAACCATTTAAACTGGAAGAGGTGCGCGAAGCACTGACAGCCGCCGGGGCCACCGGCATGATGGTTACCGAGATTAAGGGATATGGCGCACAGTCAGGCCATACTGAAATTTACCGCGGCGCTGAATATGCCGTCAATTTTGTTCCTAAAGTCCGCATTGAACTGGTCGTCGCGGACGCTCTTGTGGAGTCCATCATATCAACCATCGAAGCTACTGCCAAAACCGGCAAGATCGGTGACGGAAAAATCTTTGTTCTGAATGTCGAAGAAGCCGTGCGCGTGCGCACAGGCGAAACCGGCGCAGACGCGATCTAAATAAAGGAAATTAAAATGAACTCTATAATTAAAACATCCAGTATCGGTCTGATTGCAACAATCTTACCTATTACGACATTTGCCCAAGATGTACCCGCCGCTGTTCCTTCCGAGGTCAGCTATATTCTAACAACAATCCTGTTCTTGATCGGCGGGTTTCTGGTTTTCTTCATGGCCTGTGGATTTGCAATGTTGGAAGCAGGGCTTGTGCGTTCAAAAAACGTCACAATGCAGTTAACAAAAAACATGTCGCTTTTCGGACTGGCCTGTATTTTCTATTATTTGATCGGCTTCAATCTGATGTATCCGGGTGATGGATGGACCATTACGAACATTTTGGGTGGCTTTAGTCCAACTGTGCTAGAAGCCGTCGGATTAAACGCTGCCGATGCCGACCTTACATATGCAACCGTTGGTTCCGATTTCTTTTTCCAACTGATGTTCTGTGCTGCTACTGCGTCCATTGTATCTGGTGCTGTTGCCGAACGTATAAAATTATGGCCGTTCCTGATATTCACGGTTATTTTGACCGCGTTAATCTACCCTATTCAAGCATCTTGGAAATGGGGCGGTGGCTTTTTGGATCAAGCAGGCTTTCTTGATTTCGCCGGCTCAACGGTTGTGCATTCGGTCGGCGGTTGGGCAGCCCTTGCAGGGGCATTGATCCTAGGCGCACGTATCGGCAAGTACAAAGACGGCAAAGTCATTCCGATGGTTGCATCCAACCTGCCGCTGGCCACATTAGGCACATTCATTCTGTGGCTGGGGTGGTTTGGTTTTAACGGTGGTTCACAATTGGCAATGGGTTCAGTTGGTGATGTGGCAGATGTCAGCCGCATCTTTGTAAACACAAACGCAGCGGCTGCAGCTGGCTCTATAGCCGCGTTAATTCTAACGCAGGTGATATACAAAAAACCTGACCTGACCATGATCCTGAACGGCGCATTGGCAGGCTTGGTATCTATAACTGCAGAACCACTAACCCCAAGCATAGGCACCTCGTCTCTGATCGGTGCCGTAGGTGGTGCAATCGTAGTCTTTGGCGTACCTTTCCTTGATCGCCTGAAAATCGACGATGTGGTCGGTGCAATCCCGGTCCATTTGTTCTGCGGCATCTGGGGTACTATTGCCGTTGTCTTTACCAACGGTGATGCCTCACTTGGCACACAACTTTATTCCATCATGGTTATCGGCCTATTCACTTTCATCATATCAGGCATTGTCTGGTATATCCTGAAAGTCACAATGGGTATCCGGGTAACGGAAGAAGAAGAAATCGTTGGCTTGGACCAAACTGAACTGGGCATGGAAGCTTATCATATTCAAGCTTAACCACTTAAAAATCTATACAATCAAAACCGACCTTCGTTGGTCGGTTTTTTTGTTAGACGGACCGCATATAATAGGTTTCTCTACCTTATAGGAGGAATCGCTCATGCCACAAACAGTTACACACCTGCCCAACCTACCCTATAAAGCGGAACGCACTGATATGGCTGCCGCCTTTCGCTGGACGGCGCGTCTGAATATGCACGAAAGTGTCGCCAACCATTTCAGTCTGGCCGTAAATGACGATGGTACACAATTCCTGATGAATCCCAATCAGATGCATTTTTCGCGGATCAAAGCCAGCGACCTGTTGTTAATCGATGCCAATGATCCCGAAACGTTGAAAGGTCCGAACGCACCCGATCCTACCGCATGGGGTCTGCACGGGGCGATCCACCGCCACTGCCCGCAGGCGCGTTGTGCGATGCATGTGCATTCCATTCACGCCACAGTTCTGGCAAGCCTTGCCGACAGCAGGCTTTTGCCCATCGACCAAAATACCGCCACCTTTTTCAATCGCTATGTCATAGACGAACAATATGGCGGGTTGGCATTTGAAGAAGAAGGCGAACGTTGCGCCCAACTGTTTGCTAACCCACAACACAAAACGATGATAATGGGCAATCACGGTGTAATGGTGATCGGTGACAGTGTAGCCGATACATTCAACCGCATGTATTATTTTGAACGTGCCGCCGAAACTTATATCCGCGCATTACAAACAGGCCAGCCTTTGCGTGTACTATCCGACGAGGTTGCTGAGAAAACAGCGCAAGAATTAGAGGAGTATCCCGATCAATCCGGCAAACATCTATCTGAACTGAAAGCCATTCTGGATGAAGAAGGCTCGGACTATGCCGGCTAACGGTGTGGAAAACCAAAACAAAGACTGGAACTACTACCCCGAACTGCCTCTAAAAGACCCGTCGCCTTTCACCCACCTGAAAGAACCACGCTTTTTAATCGGCTGGCTGCGCCACAACTGGCTTAGCCTGTCAGAGCGTGTTCTGTTGTTAATACTAGCTGTAGCTCTTTGGTATTTCGCCTACCCATCGCTAGAAACCGCACAAACATTCGCCTTTGGCTGGATCATACAAACTTGGGCGATAAACATGGGTGCCATGTTGGCCATTGCAGGGGGACTGCACTGGTATTTCTACAAGCGCAAAGGTCAGGGCATGCGGCTGAAATTCGATCACCGCGACCAAACCCGCAACAATCGCAACTTTCTGTTTTCCGATCAGGTCAAAGACAATGTGTTCTGGTCCCTGACAAGTGGTGTCGCTCAATTAACCGCCTTTCAGGTGGCCACGATGTGGTTGATGGCAAACGGCTATGCACCCACCATTACACTGGCATCAAACCCCGTGTGGTTCATTCTTTGGCTGATGTTATTGCCTATATGGTCAGCCTTTCATTTCTACTGGGTGCATCGTTTGCTTCACATCCCGTTTTTCTACACCCGCTATCACTCATTACATCACCGTAACATCAACATCGGCCCGTGGTCGGGTCTATCGATGCATCCGGTTGAGCATTTCATTTACCTTACATCACTTTGCGTTCACTGGGTTGTCGCCTCGCACCCCATACACCTGATATTCCATGTGCTCTACCAAGGCCCGGGTGCAGCTATGACACACACAGGTTACGAAGACCTGCTAATCAAAGACAAACGCAGACTGGCTTTGGGCACTTTTTACCACCAGTTGCATCATCGTTATTTTGAATGCAATTATGGCAATCAGGAAATGCCTTGGGATCGCTGGTTCGGCACTTTTCATGATGGTTCATCAGATGCAACTGTCGAGACCCGGGCGAGAAAGAAAAAGATGTACAGCTAATGAATGGAGCCCGCAAAGAAGCGATGAAAGAACGCCGCAAACGCATGGGCAACAAGCTTGGCGGATAATTAAGGGCGTCTCAATTCGCTCGCCAAACCGAACATCACTCGCTACGACTGTATAAAACGAAGCAAAGCACCCAAATGAAAATCCTTAGAACAGACAATATGATAGGGGCAGCATTCATGTGCGGCTCAATGGCTGGGTTTGCTTTGAACGACGCATCAATCAAAACCGTGGCATCCGATATGAATGTCTATCAGGCGATCTTTATCCGTGGCTTATTCACTGTACTTTTCATTGGCGCTTTTGCACTTCTCAGCGGAACATTCAAAAACCTGCCGGACCGTTCCGACCAAAAACTGATCGCTTGGCGTTCTGTGGCGGAAGTCGGCGCTACTATGATGTTCCTGACTGCTTTGGTAAATATGCCCATCGCCAATATTACTGCCATTTTGCAAGCGCTTCCTTTAACTGTTTCCGTGGCCGCCGCCCTATTCATGCGCGAGTATTTTGGCTGGCGGCGTGCTGTCGCTATTCTGGTTGGCTTTTGCGGCATGATAATTATCGTACGTCCCGGTGCAGACGGGTTTAACAGCTACGCACTATTCGGATTGGCAGCCGTTGTTTTTGTGACCTGGCGCGATCTGACAGTGCGTAAATTTTCAATAAATGTATCTTCGCTTTTTGTTTCTTTCGTCACATCTGTTGTCATTACCATTACAGGTGGCATTGCAACTATACTATTGGGTGAATGGACCCCTGTATCAAATACTGAACTCGCACTTCTGGCTTTGGCTGCAATCTTTTTATTCGGCGGATACTACGCTTCTGTTGCCGCAATGCGGGTCGGCGAAATCGCATCCGTTGCCCCATTCCGTTACACAATCATGATCTGGGCCATTCTGTTGGGTTGGTTGATCTGGGGCGACATACCGGACGGTTGGACACTTCTGGGTATGACAATCGTCATCAGTATGGGTGCGTATACTTTGTGGCGTGAGCGCATTCGCTAAAAGCAATATACCCCTACCAAATCACTCAGCTAGCTGCGCCCGCAGATACGCAACATTTGTCACCAGCCCGGGCAACAACCACTGAAACAATCGACACATATTGATGACCTCGTCCAGTGGCGCATCCTGTCTTGCAGCCTGAATTAATGCAGACGAAGACAGACAGCCGGGATTTGGCAAGCCATCGCGAATCAAGTCAACAGTACGCAGGTGTAGTTCATCACAAATCGGATCGGTTTTCGCAGCAAGCAAAGCGGGCCGTATATCTGCCCATGCCAACTGCCAATAGCTTGGCCAGCGCGCCAACGCACGGTAGTCCGTGTTGACAAGCGGCAAACCCAATACAGCTTTGATGTCATCATAAACAGCCCTTGTATCGGGGTCTGCATGATGCGCTTCCATTAAAACAAACGGCACATCATTATCGGGTGCATGCCTACCTTTGAAAGCGGGGATAGCATCAGGAACGACAGCCCCCTCCATTTCGCCACCCTCCAGCAGATATCGCGCCATGGTTGCCAAAATTAAATACGGTTGGTTGCCATGGCTGAAAATCTCGATCATCTGGCGAATATCGGCGATTTCACGCGGCGCATAACCAAGCTCGGCCAGCTTTGAGCACAGCGGTGTCGGATTCAGCCCCTTCACTTGATTTTCAACAAAGGCACGGTTTTCCAAACAGGCTTCAACATATGGCTGACTTGCACATAGACCGCGAGCGCCGTCCCAAAGCGTTTTATAGAAATGCGGGTAATGGGAAAATGCCATAGTAACGACGCCCATCCAAGGAACCTGAAACACGTTCTGCATATCCTTATACCAAGCCAGCCTTTGCCCCTTTGCCAGATATTCTGGCATTGGATGAATGGTCGGTATCGGATCTGGTTTCAGTCGCGCAAGTTCCATGGTTAACCTTTAGGTCACAATTTTTATCATACGTAAATCATACGCCGATCATACGGATTGTGCACAGCAAAATCGGCTATTAAAATAGCACCTAATACCCCGAACGCCGCGTTAACAAACCAGCCTAAAAATCAAGGTTTTCCACGGACAATGCGTTTTGCTGAATGAACACGCGACGCGGTTCTACAACGTCACCCATGAGCTTGGTGAATAGATTATCCGCATCTGCCAGATCACCGATTTTCACCTGCAACAATGTACGCGCATCCGGGTCAAGTGTGGTTTCCCAAAGCTGTCCCGGGTTCATTTCGCCCAACCCTTTGTAGCGCTGCAATGACAGGCCTTTTTCGCCTTCTGCCATCACAAGACTCAGCAACGCTGTTGGCCCGTGTACAACAGTGGTTTTATCCTTGCGAATGAAGCGTGCGGATGCGCCGTAGACCTCTTTCAATGCATTTGTCATATCACTTAATTTGCGGGCTTCGCCAGAATGCAAACAACGGCCATCCAATGTGTGGCTTTCCTCGACACCGCGCAAAATACGACTAAACCGCAGACCATGATCTTGGGTTTGTCGCCCAGACCAACCACGTTCATATTCCAGACTGACTTGGTCTAAACGTCCGCAAACCAGATCGGCGGTACCTTGCGGATCATTGTCCGCAACGCCCGGCAGCAAGGCGCCGGCAATGGTTGCCTGTTCCAGAATATGACGGTCATAATGGGTCGGGAATGCATTTAGAATAGTGCGGGCATTACGCGCTTCAGTCACCACGCGTGCAAGATCGGCACCGGTGATAATATTACCGTTGCCCAAATCCAGTGATGCCCCGTCAATACCTTGTTCAATAAGGTAATCTTCCAGTGAAGGTTGATCTTTCAGGTACACTTCTGACTTGCCGCGCGCCACTTTAAACAGCGGAGGTTGTGCAATATAAAGGTATCCGCCATCAATCAGTTCAGGCATTTGGCGGAAGAAAAATGTCAGTAGCAATGTACGGATATGCGCCCCGTCAACATCCGCATCTGTCATAATGATAACTTTATGATAACGCAGCTTTTCGATGTTGAATTCATCTCGGCCGATACCTGTGCCCAAGGCTGTGATCAGGTTGGTGATTTGCTCTGATGTCAGCATCTTGTCGAAACGCGCACGCTCCACATTCAGGATTTTACCGCGCAACGGCAACACCGCCTGATTTTCACGACTACGCCCCTGCTTGGCAGAGCCGCCGGCGCTGTCCCCTTCCACAATGAAAATCTCGGACTTCGAAGGGTCACGTTCCTGACAATCTGCCAGCTTTCCGGGTAGTGATGTTCCGCCAAATGCAGTTTTGCGCCGTGTCAGCTCGCGCGCTTTACGTGCCGCTTCACGGGCATGTGCCGCCTCAACAATCTTGGTGACGATTTCCTTGGCATAGGCGGGATTCTCTTCAAACCATTCCGCCAGTTTTTCGTTCATCAAACTTTCAACAACTGGTCGCACTTCGGATGAAACCAACTTGTCTTTGGTTTGCGAACTGAACTTCGGATCAGGTACTTTTACGGATAGAACACAGGTTAACCCTTCGCGTGCATCATCCCCCGTAAACGAGACTTTTTCCTTCTTGGCAATCCCGCTGGTTGACGCATAATTATTTATAGTACGAGTCAAAGCCCCCCGAAACCCTGCCATGTGTGTCCCACCGTCACGCTGCGGGATGTTATTGGTAAAAGGCAGGACGTTTTCGTGGTAACTGTCGTTCCACCACATCGCAACTTCAATAGTTATGTCGTCTTTTTCACCAACAATGTATATCGGATCTTCAATGACTGCGGTTTTTGAACGATCCAGATAGCGTACAAATTCCTTAACGCCACCTTCATAAAACAACACAGACTCCAACACTTCCGCGGGGCGTTCATCACGCAGTATGATCTTTACACCTGAATTCAAAAAGGCAAGTTCCCGCAGGCGGTTTTCCAACGTTTTGAACACATACTCACGGTTTGAAAATGTATTAAGCGTTGCCATGAACCGCACTTCGGTGCCCGTTTCACCTTGCGCATCGCCAATCACCTCAAGATGTTTAACTGTGTCACCATGTTCAAATCGCGCTATATGCACTTTGCCGTCACGCCAAATTTTCAGCTCTAACCAATCTGACAGCGCATTCACAACCGATACGCCAACGCCGTGCAAACCGCCCGACACTTTATAGGAATTGCTATCGAATTTGCCGCCTGCATGAAGTTGCGTCATAATTACTTCAGCCGCTGACACGCCCTCTTCTTCGTGGATTCCCACGGGTATTCCACGTCCGTTATCGCGCACGGAAACACTTTCGTCTTCATGAATTGTAACCGAAACAAAATCGGCATGCTTGGCCAAAGCCTCATCAATACCGTTATCCACCACCTCATAGACCATATGGTGCAAACCGGAACCATCGTCCGTGTCGCCAATGTACATACCAGGCCGCTTGCGAACTGCTTCTAAGCCTCTGAGAACTTTAATAGAATCTGCGCCGTATTCTTCTGGTACTTGCTGCTCGTCAGACATTTGTCTATCCCGTTATATTTTGCGCTATATATACTGGTTTTTAAGTGGGATGTCACGTCTGAACCACAAGATTTTGTGTCAGATCACGACGATCACAAGCCCCACAAAGATCAAGGCAATACCTGCCCCTATATTGGTTTTACGAACTGCGTCAGGGGACGCTAGAAACCGCCGCATGCGGTCTACGAAAACAGCCAAAGTCAGATTCCCAACCAATGGAACACAAAAAGAAACCATACAAATTGCCACCATATCAAGTCTGGTCAGCAGGTTAAAATCAAAGAAGCTTGGCAATAACGTCATGTAGAAGAGGCTAGCTTTCGGGTTGGCAATTACAGCAGCCAATCCTGCTATAAACCCTGCCCAAAGACCGGGTGCTGTGAGCCTGTTATCCTCGCTTAATATCTTGTTGGGCCATCGCACTAAAGCAGCCCCTATTAAACAAAGTATCACTGCTGCAACATATCGAAACAACACCAGTATATCGGCGTAGATCAATGCCACATAACTCACTCCGATAAGTGCTATTAACGGCCACAGGATGTCCCCGAATGCCACACCAAATGCCAATGGGACTGCGGATTTAAACCCGCCTGAAACAGTGCGCGCTATAATAGCCACCCAAACAGGCCCCGGGGTAATGAACAGGATGAATAGAGCACCCGCATAAAGCACCAGTTGAGCGATCGTGATTGTCATATTAGCCAGCGATCATTCCGTCGGCATCCAACGTCCAGAACGGGTTATGCGCCACTTCCCACAAGTGACCGTCGGGATCAGCAAAGTTGCCGGAATAACCGCCCCAAAACACGTCCTTTGGCTTAGTAATGACAATTGCGCCTGCCTTGAGCGCATCCGCAAATGCACGATCCACCTCTTGCGGGCTGTTGTAATTTGTTGCCAGTGTAATTGTCCCGGTAGAGCGTTCATGGATTGGCATACCTATATCCGCGGTTAGGGCATCTCTGGAGTAAAGTGCGAAAAACTGACCCGCGATTTGGTAAAACGCAATTTTGTCATTACCGCCTTCTGCCTCAACCCAGCCAATATCTGCGTAAAATTTCCGTGAACGCGCCAAATCAGCAACGGCAAGTGTTATCATAGTGATGCGTTGGGAGATCATAAAAACCCTTTCTCAATACTATATGAAAGCAATTTTTTGACTGATACCGCAAGCATTATTATCTAATTAATAAACCAAGCATGCTGGCTTAGTTTTCACACCATGATTGAATTTCAGCCGTTTTAGCTTTCAACATCAGCAAATCAAACCCTGCCACAAGCCTGTACCCCCTTGCAAACATTGCATCTGCCTGCGGTTTTGCCATAGCAACGCCGCCCAGTGGAATATTTGCAGCAAGTGCCGCTTTCTCAATTTTTGCAACCGCTTGAAGAAATACTGGATTATCAAATTGGCCGTGTATTCCCAATGATGTACTTAGATCAAATTGCGCCGGAATAATCAGATCTATGCCTGAAACTTCACATATTTCATCTATATTTTCTACCGCATCGGCGGTTTCTACTAGTATGCAGCAGGTTCTTGTACCGTCGATTTTCGCCGCATAGTCCAGCAGGTTAACTTTTTCATGTGAATGGGCGATAAACGGGCCAAACCCACGTGTGCCATTTGGTGGATACCGCAATGTTTTGGCCGCCTTTTCCACATCCTTTGCAGTATTCACAAGCGGAAATACAATCCCTTCAGCACCCAAATCCAATGCCCTTTTTACATGCCAGTCATCGGTTTTGGCGACGCGTACCAATGGAGCGCAATCAAAGCCATTGGTTGCTGCTATCATAGCATGTGCTGATGCGTAATCTATTGCCCCATGTTCCATATCTATAATAAGACTGTCCGCACCTGCCGCTGCCATGGCCTGGCTGACCGAGGCTGATGGTATTGTCACAATATGACTACTTAGCCGATCTTTGGTCTTGCTTAATTTATCTTTGAAATAAGTCATTGCTCTAGCTCCTTAATGCGCCCTAATGGATGAAATACCGGCCTTATCCTCGACTTCCAAATACATTGCCCGCTCACCCATTGCGTCAAACAATTCCGATCCCGTTCCAGTCATCCACGCCTGTGCACCCAACGCACATATTTCATCATAAAGTGCGGCGCGACGATCAGAGTCCAGATGGGCTGCAACCTCGTCCAGCAAATATATCGGTGGCGCCCCGAAATCCTGCGCCAACGCACGGCCATTAGCAAGAATAAGCGAAACGAGCAGGGCTTTTTGCTCGCCGGTAGAACATTGCTTGGCGGGCGCACCCTTGGCAGCATAGACCGCATTCATATCATCACGGTGCGGGCCAACCAACGTACGACCCGCCGCCATATCACGCGAGCGGCTATCTTTGAATGCATCCAACAGATCGTCCTTATCAGTGATGATAGAACCATCATCCCGCCCAACCAGCGTAAGCTCTGCTGTTGGAAAGGCAGTATCTGCACCTTTTTGCGCCTCTTGCAATCGTTGCACTGTTAGCATCCGGTTGCATTCGATCACGGCCCCGGCTTCCGCCATTTGCCTTTCAACTGCAGCATACCACGATGGGTCGCGCACGCCGTCTTTCAGCATGCGATTGCGTTCACGCATAGATTTTTCATAAACCACGGATTGCTCGGCATGGCGTGGTTCCATGCTCATGGTTAGGCGGTCCAAAAATCGCCTGCGCCCTTCTGCACCTTCAACCCAAAGCCTGTCCATTACGGGCACCAGCCAAACGATGCGTGCAAGCCTGCCCAGCGCCAGTTGCGGAGCTGGTTTGCCATCGATCAAAACTGCGCGCGACCCTTCACCCTTATAGCTGCTTTCAACCTCATGTATCTGTCCCAAACTTTCCAGAACGCCACTTATTTTCCAGCCCAGATTTTCAGGCATGCGCATCATTTCATCTACAGTAGCGCGGCGCATTCCCCGCCCGGGGGACAACAGCGAGATAGCTTCCAATATATTGGTTTTACCAGCACCGTTCGCACCATAAATCGCAATAGGCCGGCCATCGGTTTCAATAGAAACACGGCTGTAAGATCTAAAATGTGAAAGCGTTAAACTTTGAAGTGCAAGCCCTGCCAAACGGTTACACCCGCATTGGCATCACGACGTAAACTGCACTTTCATCATTGCCTTCACGCATCAAAGTCGGATCACCCGAGGAGTTAAACAGGAAGACCGCATTTTCACGGTCAACTTGTCCTGCGATTTCCAACAAGTATTTGGCATTAAAGCCAATTTCCAATGGTTCATCCGCGTATGCCACAGCCAGCACTTCTTCTGCGGCACCACTGTCTGGTGCGTTTACAGTTAGTATAAGGCGGTCTTCTTCCAAAGATAATTTCACAGCACGTGAGCGTTCGGAAGATACGGTTGAAACACGATCGACGGCTTGCGCGAATTCTGCTGCATCTACCTCCATACGACGTGTATTCCCTACTGGAATAACCCGTGTATAATCTGGGAAAGACCCATCAATGACTTTTGATGTCAATGTGATCTCGGGTGTTGCAAAACGTATTTTGGTTTCGGACACCGATACTGCAATTTGCATCTCATCGTCGTCAACCAGCTTGCGCAATTCATTAACCGTTTTACGCGGAACAATAACGCCAGGTAAAGCTTCAGCACCTTCGGGTAAGGGTGCATCTATGCGTGCCAAACGGTGGCCATCAGTTGCAACACAACGCAGAACTTTGCCATCAGTCCCATCTGAAGCATGCATATAGACACCGTTCAGATAGTAACGTGTTTCTTCTGTTGATATAGCAAATTTTGACTTGTCGAATAACCGGCGCAATACGGGTGCGGCAGCTGAAAAATTGCAATCATATTCAGAGGACGCCATGACCGGAAAATCTTCTTTGGGAAGTGTTGCCAACGAAAAGCTGGAACGACCAGCTTTGATTTCCAAGCGTCCGGTTGTGCCATCATCTGTAAGCTCGACCATCGCGCCATCGGGTAGTTTGCGAACAATTTCATGCAATGTATGCGCACCAACTGTTGTGGCACCTGCAAGTTCCACCATGGCGGGCGCTTTATCGATCACTTCGATATCCAGATCGGTTGCACGAAAACTTATTGAATTGCCTTCGGCCTCAATTAGCACATTAGCCAGAATTGGAATGGTGTTACGCCGTTCTACAACTGATTGCGCCTGAGACATTGCTTTTAGCAATGCACTACGTTCGATACTGACTTTCATATTCCCGCTCCCTGATCGTTTGGGATCACGACCCTACCCGATATATCGGTTTTTTCAATGTTAAACATACAATTTACGGGATTATACGCAAGGTCAAGACCGCAGTGAATATGCGGCCTATTTTATCGTGAATTAATCTTATGCTTCCAGCATTCTACGCAGTAGTTCCACATCTTCAGCAATTTGATTGTCTACTGAACACAACTCTTCAATTCTTTTGACGCCATGCATCACTGTCGTATGATCCCTGCCGCCAAAACTACGGCCAATTTCCGGTAGTGATTTAGATGTCAATTTTTTCGCCAAAAACATTGCAACTTGACGTGGGCGCGCTACTGAACGGGCCCGGCGGGGGCTTAGCAAATCTGTCATGCGTAGATTATAGTGATCTGCTACTTTGCGAATGATTTCATCAATTGTTACTTTGCGGTCAGACGCCCGCAATATATCTGCCAGCGACTCTTGCACAACATCCAGCGTGATCTCGCGACCAACAAGTGATGCAAATGCGAACAAGCGGGTTAAGGCACCTTCCAAAACGCGCACATTATTTGATATCCGGTGCGCAAGGAATTCTAAAACACCGTCAGAGAGCTTTACATCCGGATAATTTTTTAATTGCGTATCGGCTTTTGACTGTAAAATCCCTAACCGCAATTCGTAATCCGTTGGGTGTAGATCAACAACCAATCCCCATTGAAGCCGTGACTTAATGCGGTCTTCCAACCCATCAATTTCACCAGGGGCACGATCTGCGGAAATTATTATCTGTTTGTTTTGGTCGATAAGTGCATTGAAGGTATGAAAAAATTCATCCTGTGTGCTGTTTTTACCGGCAATAAATTGCACATCATCAACCATCAACACATCAACGGAGCGGAAAATTTCTTTGAAGCTCATCGTATCTTTGAAACGTAAAGCCTGCACAAAACGGTACATAAATTGCTCGGCTGATAGGTATAAAACTCTGGCTTTCGGATTACGTTCCTGAATTTCCCAGGCAATTGCGTGCATCAAATGTGTTTTGCCCAATCCAACGCCGCCATATAAAAACAACGGATTAAAGGTTACAGGGCCGCCTTTTGCCACGCGCCTAGCTGCTGCATGCGCCAATTCATTTGGCTTGCCTACGATAAAATCATCAAAAGTATAACGCTTATCAAGAGGCGAACCCAACAAATCACCCGATCCCGTTGGCACCGGATTTTGCTTTGCTGGAATTGCAGCTTTACTGCTTGGTTTTTCTTCTGCCTTTACCAAAACTTCTGCTTTAAAATGCAGCCTATCAACAGGAACACCTTCTTGGGTCATCATTAAAGCAATTTTATCACCATAATTACGATTTACCCATGTCCCTATAAAGCTTGTCGGTGATGAAAATGAAGCAACGCCATCCACGACCTTCAACAGGTCCAGTGGTTTGATCCAGTTTTGAAATGCATCATCGCCAATAATACTTGGTAGTTGGTCGCGGACGCGCCCCCAGCAGTCTAATTCCATTTTTTCAGTCTCATACAGTTGTTAGGTTTGGCCCCAAGCCAAACCCCGGGCTTTCCACCCGTTTGTTAAACCTCTTTGCCGGTCTGGATTCAAATCCCCTTCGAATCCTTCCTGCACATTAACACACATGGTGGACAAGCCTTGAGCAGATAAGGCTTCAGTCACTACATGTGCAGCTTCCATCGAGCGCACACCGGAACGGCACATAAAATAAATCTTGGACGGGGCAGAACCGCCAAGTTGTTCCAATAAATGCACAACAAAACTCTCATTCACAGACATGTTCGGATATTGTCGCCATTCAAGTAAAATGACCTTTTTGCCTAAAGCACTAAGGTCTGGAATGCCGGTAAAAGACCATTCAGGCTTTGTTCTGACATCTACAAGAACGGCATCGGTTGTGTTTTTCAGGCCGGACCATGTATCCTGAGGTGTTTCCTCGGTTACATTTGCACTATGCGTCGCGGCCATCTCTTCCCCCAATGTCTGAATCACTAGAATGACGTTAGCTTGCTTGGCCTAATGCTTTCAATGAATCTTCTCTGTTGACTCAAATATAAATTATTCGAATCCCCAAAATGTGTCTAAGTAGCTGAATTTAAACATTTAATCACAAGTACAGAAAAGGCCCGCGTTGAAATCAAAGCAGGGCTCAGTTTTGTTTCAAAATGAAGTGCCAAAGATATAGAATCTCATGGGCGAATGAATGTTACAATACTGTGACTCGCGACTTCAAACAAGGCGATCAAAAATAGAACATCCACTTTTCACAAAAAAAACGGAACCAAAGGCTCCGTTTAAAATTCTTATTTTTCTGTCAGGCTTAAGCGCCCAGGGCTTTAACCCGTGCAGACAAGCGAGATACTTTCCGGCTTGCTGTGTTCTTGTGTAAAATGCCCTTGGTCACGCCGCGCATGATTTCTGGTTGTGCACTTTTCAGGGCAGATGCTGCTGCTGCCTTATCGCCGCCTGCAATCGCTTCTTCTACTTTACGTAAAAAAGTACGAATGCGTGTGCGACGAATTTTATTTACATCGGTGCGACGCTCAGCTTGGCGAGCACGTTTTTTTGCTTGTGGCGAATTGGCCATGATAGAATCCCGTTATCGTGTTTGACGATGAAGCGGCTATCTAGAACCGCTGAGCGTTAAAGTCAACTAGGTCTGCATATATTTACACAGTTATTTATCGCGAAATTGTGGTGCTCTTTTTTCAACAAACGCAGTCATCCCTTCTGATTGGTCCTCTGTGGCGAAAAGTGCGTGGAAAAGGCGCCGTTCAAACAACAAGCCTTCGGACTGAGTCGTTTCATAAGCACGGTTAACAGCTTCCTTGACCGCCATAGCTGCAATGCTGGATTTTTCAGCAACTTTTCCTGCTGTTTCAATCGCTTCCGCCAGCAATTTCTTTGCGGGAACTATCCGACTGACCAGTCCTGAACGCTCTGCTTCTTCAGCATCCATAAAACGTCCCGTCAGGTTCATTTCCATCGCTTTGGATTTGCCCACGATACGGGTCAATCGTTGGGTTCCACCCCATCCTGCAACAACACCAATGTTAATTTCCGGTTGGCCGAATTTAGCAGTTTCGGAACAAAGGATAAAATCACACATCATCGCAAGTTCACACCCGCCACCCAGCGCATAGCCTGAAACCGCAGCTATGATGGGTTTTCTGCATTTCAGAAATGTATCAATACCATCGACATGCACGTTTCTTCCGAACATATCGGCAAAAGTGTTGTCCTTCATTTCCTTAATATCGGCGCCAGCAGCAAACGCTTTTTCATTGCCGGTCAAAACGATCGCGCGGACTTTCGAGTTAGCACCCAAATCTGCTATTGCTTGCGATAATTCTTGAAGCAATTCAGCATTCAAAGCATTCATTACATCAGGTCGATTCATCTGAACCACTGCTACATGATCTTCAATTTCTACGATAATTGTATTGTAAGCCATATTGTATTCCTTAATTTTAGCGCTGGCACTTCGGACAGTAAAAGCTTGAGCGGCCCGATTGCACAACCCGTTTAATCGTACCCTTACACTCTTCTTTACGACATGGCTCGCCTTCACGGCCATAGACGGCAAAACTGTGCTGAAAATATCCCAACTCACCATCCGTCTGACGGTAATCTTTCAGTGATGACCCGCCTGCAGCAATCGCATCACTTAATACAGAACGAATCGCTGGAACCAAAGCTGTCGCCCGCAGTTTTGATAGCTTTCCCGCTTTAATCAAGGGCGAGATGCCTGTGCGCCACAGAGCCTCGCAGACATATATATTACCCAGACCCGCAACAATACGCTGATCCAGAAGGGCCGATTTTATCGGGGTGTTCTTACTCTCAATCGCATCCACAAAGTAACTTTCATCAAAACTGTTACCCAGCGGTTCTGGGCCAATAGAATTCAATAATTTATGTTGTTCGGCAGTTTTCGTATCCAGCAGATCCATCGCACCGAAACGACGGGCATCATTAAACGTTATCCGCGCACCGTTATCCATGTCGATCACCACATGGTCATGTTTTTCCAATGCAGGGTGCAAATGGTGAAAATCACCCAATATATCGCCTGTTTCGTCGGGGGCGGAGATCGTCATCCGCCCGGACATGCCCAAATGGATCAGCAAGGTTTCGCCGCTATCCAGATCACACAGAATATATTTTGATCGCCTGCGCAAACGCTCAACACGCTTACCCATAATCCGTTCGGCCATATTTTCCGGAAATGGCCAACGCAAATCCGGGCGGCGAATATCTGCAGCCTTTATCACATGCCCCGCCATATAGGGTTCCAGCCCTTTGCGGACGGTTTCAACTTCGGGAAGTTCGGGCACTGGCTTTTCCTTATGCTTTCATGACGCATTTTATATCGGTGACAACACTCTATATATGACGTAATTGAACACTGAATAAAGCTGGAAGTCACCCATGTCAGACAATCGCACAACACATTTCGGGTTTAAAACCGTTGATGAAGCCGATAAGGCCGGGATGGTGCATGGGGTGTTTTCCAATGTGGCATCTAAATACGATATAATGAACGACGCCATGTCGATGGGTATTCATCGCATCTGGAAAGAAGCAATGATGGATTGGCTGGCTCCGTACGACGGCCAGAAATTGCTGGATGTGGCAGGCGGCACTGGTGACATTTCGTTTCGGTTTCTGAAACGCGCACCGAATGCACATGCTACCGTCTTTGATATGACCCAAGGTATGTTGGACGCGGGACGCAAACGCGCCGAGGCCGCTGATCTGGCGGATCATCTGGACTGGGTTTGCGGTGATGCAATGGCCCTGCCATTTGCGGACAACACATTTGACGTCTACACAATTTCCTTTGGCATACGAAACGTAACACGCCCACAGGACGCATTGAATGAAGCTTATCGCGTGTTAAAACCGGGGGGGCGCTTAATGGTGCTGGAATTCAGCCAAATCCCCAACCCGTCAATGCAATGGGCTTATGATAAATATTCCTTCAACATCATACCTCCCTTGGGCAAGCTGATCGCAAATGATGCGGACAGTTATCAATATCTGGTAGAAAGCATCCGCAAGTTCCCCGATCAGGAAACATTCCTGCAAATGGTCAAGGATGCGGGCTTTGAAAACACCAAATACCGCAATCTTTCGATGGGCATTGCCTGTCTGCATTCCGGATGGAAGATTTAGCACATGCGCGGCCCACATAACATATGGCGGTTAATCCGCACAGGTGCCACGTTTGAGCGTACGGGCGCTATGAAAATAGCGCTGGAAAAGCTGGACGTGCCACCAAGCATCCGCATTGCCGCGCGCGTTCTGGGCTGGCCATTCAAATGGTTGGGATTAAAGGGTGATGTAACACAGCCCCCCGTATTACGTGCCATTACAGCCCTTGGCCCCGCTTACATAAAATTCGGTCAATTAATGTCCACACGTCCCGATGTTGTCGGGCCCGAGATGGCCCTTGAGCTGCGCGTATTGCTAGACAAGCTGCCTGCGTTTCCAACCGAATTGGCAAAAGCCGAGATTTTACAAGAATTGGGCCAAACCACAGATGAGCTATTTTCCGAGTTCAGCGAACCCGTGGCTGCCGCCTCTATCGCGCAAGTCCATTATGCGCGATTACGTGAAACAGGCCAAGAAGTGGCGGTTAAAGTGCTTCGGCCCGATATTGAACGCGCTTTTCGCAAGGATGTGGACGCGTTTTATTTCGCAGCTCAAACCATCGAGTTCCTATCACCTGCATCGCGCCGTCTGCGCCCGACAGCAGTAATCGAACATTTCGAAAGCATTGTTAAGGGTGAGCTAGATTTGCGGATGGAAGCTGCAGCCGCATCCGAATTTGAAGCGAACACTGCAAAGGATGAGGGCTTTTATGTGCCTAAACTTCTATGGAGCCAGTCAGCCCGCAGTGTGATGACACTGGAATGGGCTGAAGGTATTCCCTTGGGCGACATTGAAAAACTACAGGCCAGTGGGCGCGATCTTAACGAGCTTGGCACACGCATTATTCACATGTTTTTGCGCCATGCGCTACGTGACGGATTTTTCCATGCCGATATGCACCAAGGCAATCTGAAACTTGCCCCTAATGGTGACCTTATCGCGCTGGATTTTGGCATCATGGGCCGTATTGATGAATATACAAGACGGGTTTATGCAGAAATCTTGATGGGATTTATCCGCAAGGATTACCGCCGTGTAGCCGAGGTTCATTTTGAGGCGGGTTACGTTCCCGCTGATCAGGATGTGGACGCTTTCGCCCAGGCTTTGCGATCTGTTGGCGAGCCGATTTTCGGCCACGGTGCCAGCCAAGTTTCCATGGCGCGGCTACTGACGCATCTATTTGAAGTCACCGAACGTTTTGGCATGGAAACCCGCACCGAACTGATCCTGTTACAGCGCACTATGGTTGTGGTGGAAGGGGTCGCACGCACGTTCAACCCTGATTTGAATATGTGGGACGCGGCTAAACCCGAGGTCGAGGACTACATAAAAACCCATCTTGGCCCACGCGCAATGTTCCAAGACTTGGCAAAGGCTGCTATGGTTTTATCGCGCTTCGGCCCTAAACTGCCAGAAATTATTGAACGGGTACTAACCGAAAATGCAAATTCACCCGCTGCGCCACAAAAATCAAGATTAGGCCGCACTGTAAAGCTACTATCTGGCGCCGTAGTTTTCACCCTTATCGGCTTTGCTTTAGCCCAATTGCTTTGATAAATTTTTAAAAGGCGGTTGATTTTAACTGAAACTTGTGGCTTTCAAGGGCCGTGGCTCTGTGGCTCAACTGGATAGAGCAGCCCCCTCCTAAGGGGCAGGTTGCAGGTTCGAATCCCGCCAGAGTCACCACCACATCTAACACATTGATATTACACATTATTTTAACGAATCCAGCCCACATTTCAGGACGTTAAGGAGGTATAATATTACCCCAGACTCGAAACATGCAATGATATGGCCAGAATCTATCAAAAGTCTGGGAATGGCTTTTGCACGGTCGCCGTTTGCCGTCGCCACATTTGCTCTAGATCTAGAAAATGGATATCATCTTCAACGCACGAAACTGGTTATCCAACTTAGCTAAGGCAATGTACGATTAGCACAGCAACAAATGACGAAGTGATGGTATGAAACCTACCCGCCTCACCACCATAACTTGAATATTAATATAGCTATATAATACTTGCTATTACCCCGTGTTTTCAGGGGCATTCTTATATGTCTCGAGACCCCAGACTCCTAATTGGTAGCAATATGGCCAGAATCCATCAGAAGTCTCGGAACGGCTTTTGCACGGTCGCCCTTTGGGATATCGTGATGTGGTGATGATGGTAAAATATAGAGGGTTTTGAAACGATTCTGGGCCCTTACAGAGGACGGAACATTTCGCGCTGGTCATGCCAGACAGTTGGAAAGGCATGACGCAACAACCATTCAGTCGTCAGACCTAACGGCTGGCTGCCTTCACAAACATCGCGAATGACATCCGGTGCCAGAAAAGCCAGCTCGATCAATTTTTGGATACGGTCATTGGACACACCTTCTACTTTGGATATCTCCGCATTGTCTAACGTCAGCACTTGTGGAACAAAATTGAGTGTTTGAATAAGGGAGGATTTCTGGTTCATCTAAACTATTAGGAGTTAAAGATGAATAAGAAATCCGGAAGCAGCAAAGCGGCTGCTAATAAATTGGTGAAGAACATTCGCCGTAAGGCGAGACAAACCTATTCCGCCGAAGAAAAGATCCGCATTGTTTTAGCTGGGTTACGTGGCGAAGAAAGTATCTCTGCTTTGTGTCGCCGAGAGGGCATTGCAGAAAGCCTGTATTACAGTTGGTCCAAGGAATTTCTTGAAGCTGGAAAACGGCGTTTGTCAGGGGACACCGCGCGTCAGGCAACATCGCCTGAAGTGAAGGACTTACGTTCAGAGTCGTTGGCTTTAAAAGAATGCGTTGCGGACCTAACACTGGAAAACCGTCTTCTCAAAAAAAGCATGACAGGCAATGGGGAGTACGAGGAATGAGATACCCTGCATCTGAAAAGTTGGAGATTATCCGCACAGTTGAGGCGTCGCATTTACCAACCAAGAAAACGCTGGATATGTTGTGTATTCCCCGCACCACGTTTTACCGTTGGTATGATTTATATCTCGAGGGCGGGTTGGATGGTCTGGCAGATCGATCACCATGCCCTAGGTCTGTCTGGAACCGTATCCCAGAAGCAAAACGCGCTGACATGATTGAATTTGCTTTGGAACATGAAGCGCTGACGCCTAGAGAGTTGGCAATTAAATACACGGACGAGAAACGATATTTTATCTCTGAATCTTCAGTTTACCGCATTTTAAAGGCTGCCGACCTTATCACTGCGCCAAGCCACGTTACAATCAAAGCAGCGTCTGAGTTCCATGATAAAACTGTCCGCATCAACGAGATGTGGCAAACGGACTTCACCTACTTCAAAATCATTGGTTGGGGTTGGTATTATCTAAGCACAATCTTGGATGATTACAGCCGCTATATCATTGCTTGGAAACTCTGCACGACAATGAAGGCAGGTGATGTAACCGACACATTGAAAATGGCCCTAGAAGCATCTGGGTGTGATCAGGCTGTCGTGCGTCACAAACCACGCCTGCTGAGTGATAACGGATCGTGCTACATCTCTGGTGAACTGGCTGATTGGTTAGGTGATAGAAGGATGGATCATGTTCGTGGTGCGCCATTCCATCCGCAAACGCAGGGTAAAATCGAACGTTGGCACCAGACGATGAAGAACCGTGTTCTGCTGGAGAATTACTATCTACCCGGCGATCTTGAACGCCAAATCGGCAGCTTTGTCGAATACTACAACAATCAGCGTTATCACGAGAGCTTAGATAACGTAACGCCTGCAGATGTTTACTTCGGGCGCGATAAAACAATCATCAGAGAAAGGAAAAAGATCAAACGAAGCACTATCAATCAACGTCGCTTGCAACACTTTAGGAAAGCGGCATAATCAAATCAACAATACGAACCAGAGCCTCCATTAATTTATAAGCTCAGCTGTTCCAATTTATCTGACGACGGACAGATGAATATATCAAATATAGCTATTGCAACAGGTTTTAAGTCTACAAAAGCTATGGCAAATGTTATTCGGGACACATTTGGTTTAACCATTGCAGACCTTCGAAATCGTACAACGATTAACATTTTAGATTACACACAGAAAAGCTAGAACGGTTTGCCATCAGATTAATTGAACTGGTCCAGGTCAACTTCTATGAGGCAGCAATTGGCCGTCGACGCAGTTTGAAACAACACATGATTATAAACAATCGGTTGCTTGGGAGCGTTCATGGTTAGGCCAAAAATAGGTGTTGTCAAATTATAGTAGCTGTTTTTGAATAAACCCACCTAGGCCTGACTCTACTTCTTCTGCCACTTCGATGACTGATCTACCACTGCTAAGAGCTGCTTTAGCAATGTTTGCAGATTTATCGTACCCAATGAGAGGATTTAACACGGTTGCCAATCCGATACTCATTTCGACATTTTCACGACAAGTCTCTACGTTCGCTTCCAAACCTGATATACATTTCGTGGTCAACATATCTAGACCGTTAGTCAACAAACGTAGAGAGTTAAACAAACGAAATGCGATAACTGGTTCGAAGGCGTTTAGCTGAAGCTGCCCACCTTCTGCAGCAAAACTTATTGTTACGTCATTGCCAATCACTAGAAACGCAATCTGGTTCATGGCTTCAGGGATGACCGGGTTCACCTTACCTGGCATAATTGATGAACCCGCTTGAAGTGCTGGCAATGAAATCTCACCCATACCGCCACGGGGCCCACTAGAAAGAAGGCGTAAATCATTACAAATTTTCGAAACTTTAATAGCAATTCTCTTGAGAACACCCGAGAAAGATACGAAAGCACCCACATCAGAGGTTGCTTCAATAAGATTGCCAGCTCTAACAATTTTCTCACCAGTTATAATTGAAAGAGCTTCAATACTTTGCTCCACATAACCGTCGGGAACATTGATACTTGTACCTATTGCAGTTGCTCCCAAATTTACTTCTTTAAAAAAACCTGCAGATTCTCGAATTCGTTCTATGTCCTCACGAACTGTTGTTGCAAATGCACCGATCTCCTGCCCAAGCGTCATAGGAACCGCATCTTGAAGTTGTGTACGGCCAAGCTTGGTAACAGTTGAAAACTCTTTAGATTTGGCATCACAAGCAGATACAAAACTCTCCATTGCAGACATGAGATGATAATGCTCTGCAACTAATGCTATTCGAATTGCTGTCGGATAAGTATCATTTGTGGACTGGGAGCAATTAACATCATCTTGGGGACTTAAAACATCATAACTCCCTTTCTTTGCGCCCATTATTTCTATGGCGCGATTCGCAATGACTTCATTTGCATTCATGTTGGTGGAGGTACCGGCCCCCCCCTGGATCATGTCGACAACAAACTGATCATGGAGTTTACCCGCGATAATTTCATCACACGCCTTAACGATAGCATCGTATTTTTGAGGAGACAAAACACCCAGTTTTGCATTGGCTTGAGCTGCGGCTTTTTTAACCTGTGCGAGTCCTATTATCAAACATGAGTACTGTTTTAACGTGATACCAGATATTTGAAAATTTTGTCGAGCCCGCTCGGTGTGGACGCCCCAATAGGCGTCCACAGGTACATTTATTTTACCAAGAGAATCTTGTTCAATTCTGGTTCGACTTGTCATTGTCACCTCAAGAAGCTCCAAATACAAGGTTTGGCAACCAAAGTGAGATAGCTGGAACATAGGTAACCAACATAAGGAAGATAAACATGATAATGATGAAAGGAAGCGTACCCTTGATGACTTCTTTAATTGGCGCCTCGGTAATCGACGTCAACACAAACAAGTTCAACCCGACAGGTGGCGTTAAGAGACCAAGTTCAAGATTTACTGTCACAACAACAGCAAAGTGAACAGGATCGATACCTAACGGCTTAAGCAACGGCAACACCATTGGGACCACTACAAGTAATACTGCAAAGTTTTCAAGAAACATGCCGAGGAATATCATCAATATGTTTATCATGATCAGGAATTGCCAACCTTGAATGTCATTGTCTATGACCATTTCTACAAGACGGGCTGTAAACCCAGAGCCGGTAATCCAATGTCCGAATGCAAGTGCCATCATAATGATAAATACAATCGTACCTGCTCGTTTTATAGACTCTGCGATAGTCGGTAACACGTCCTTATACGAACACTCTTTATAGACGAAGACGCTAACGAGGATAGAAACCAGTGCGGCAAGAGCTGCTGCCTCTGTTACAGTTACGAAACCGCCATAAATACCACCCAAAATAATGGCAGGAAGCGACAAGGCTGGAATGGCTCGAAAGTTTACTCGCAAAAACTCATCGCGCTCCATACGAGGTGCTACTGGGTAGTTCTTCTTCCGCGCGTAGTAAATACTCCATCCAATAAAGAATGCGGCCTGAATAAATCCAGGAATAACGCCCGCTAGAAAAAGACGCGGGACAGATTGTTCAGCTATAATTGCGTATACGATGAAGGCCATAGAAGGCGGGATCAATATACCCAAGGTGCCAGAAGCCCCCACAACACCCGTCGCAAAACTACGTTCGTAGTTTCTAGCGATCATGGCGGGCACAAGGATAGTACCCATAGCCATCGCAGTTGCTACCGACGACCCACAGATTGCAGCAAAAATAGCAGTAGCAACAACACAAACAACGCCAAGACCGCCGCGCATGCTACCAACCCAAGCAAACGCGCAGTCAACGAGGGCTTTGGCCACTCCGCCTTTTTGCATGAACGTCGCTGCCATCACAAAGAACGGAATAGCAAGAAATGTTGGTGTGTTAATATGATCTACAATAAGTTGTGGAAGACCGATCAGCGGTGTGCCATCGTGCCAAAACACTAGGATACTGACCAAACCTAGTGCTAAAAAAATTGCCATGCCGGATGCAAGGAATGAAAAAAGAAATGCAAAAACAGAGATAAAATACATTGGGAAGCCTTTCTGTGACTATTTAGTCTACGTGTTCAAGATCAATTTCAGTTGTCGTCATGGTTTCAGCATCGAATGCGAAGATGTATGTGTAGAGCCGCTTCAAATAATGCAGAAACATGATCCCGAAGGCTAAAGGCACAAAACTGTAGTAGATAAACATTGGAAATTGCAAAGAGCTGTTAGAACGCTCATCTAAGCGTATCCCGAATTCTACAATTCCAAGCCCTTGATAGAAAAATATCCCGCAAACAAATAATCCAACGAGGCAAAATGCGATTTCCAAAGCTCTTTGGTTTTTGGACGATACGCTTCTCAAAAACATATCTGCATTAACTTGCCTGCCTTCTGAAACCAACACTCCACCAGACAGCATAACCGAAGCTGTTATAAGATAAACAACGACTTCAGCCGTCCAATCTGGCAATAATTGGGGGCTAAAATATCTCATGCTCATTTCGGTGACGGCCAGAAGTAGTGATGCCGATGCCAAAAGCCCCATGAGAAAATGCTCGACCTTATTTAGGTATCTAAAAAAAATATTCATTCTAATCCCTCCCCGTCAAAATATTATCTCGGGTAATTACTTTACCCGAGATAGTATTTTGGATTGTGTTTCGTTATTTTGTTGCGTCTGCAATTGCAGCTTCAACACGTGATGCAAAATCAGGATCGATGCGCAATTCTTTGATTACATCCGCTTGAATGGGCATCAGCTTTGCACGAAGAGCTTCGATATCTTTTGTACTTGCGTCTGTAACTTCAATACCGTTTTCGATTGCAATCGCACGTGCTTCTGCATCGCGTCCAGCTGTATATTCACGTTGTTCATCAACTGTCGCTTCCCAAGTCTCTTCAACAAGTTCTTGCAAATCAGCAGGCAATGAATCCCACAACTTGCGGCTGACCATTGGAACATATTGGTGGAATGAATGTTGATCGACATAAGCGTATTTTATGCCGCTGTCCCATAGCGCAGCACTACGAACAGATTCAAAAGCGGTCATAACACCATCAACCATGCCAGTTTGAAGTGCTGATGGAACATCTGTCCATGAAACGTTCACCGCATTCGCGCCCAGTGCTTCATAGCGACGTGTGTGTGCAGCACTGCCCGCAATACGGATTCGTTTTCCTGTATACTCTTCAGGCGATGTGATCGGTTCGGTCTTCATAAACGTTATCGCACCACCGATATCGATAAACCGACCGATTATTTTAACATTAAGTTTTTTCTCTACCTTGTCGACAAGCTCTTTACCAATTGCGCCATCCATTACAGCATATGTCACTGTCCTGTCTTGACCAAAAAACATTGGCAAGAAAATGACACTGAAGTTAGGTTCAAATTTAGTTAGATGCCATGTTCCGGGAACACCCATTTCCAAAGTATTTTGAGCTAAAGCTGTAGGGACTGCTGAGCCCTTGAACTTAGAAGCTCCTTCAAAAACGTTGATTTTTAGGCGGCCGTTAGATTTAGTATTTAGATTTTCTGCCCATTTACGAACGCTGATATTACGAATGTGATTTGGACCGGTTTCTAATGACACATCAATCTTAAATTCTTCAGCTTGTGCCGCTATTGGCATACTTAGCATAGTTGCAAACATGCTTGCTGCCATTATTTTCAATATGGTTCTTTTAGTCTTCATCGTACTTCTCCTCAGTTGAATAGTATTTAGTTTCGGATATTCGTCAAACGGGGTGTAATTTCACTTGACGCAGTAGAGCCGCCATATCTCTTGAGTTGACGCCCCCAAATTTTGAAAATTGGGATTCTAGTTTTTCCCGATCTACCAATGACAACCGGACACCAATGCAATCAGACAACTTACTACGATTGTCATGTTTGCTCATCGGTACGCTTATCGTGCCGGTGGGTTGGCTTACGGACATATTCAGGACTCTGCCGTCTCTCAAGACGATCTCTGTCGTAGCTGGAAAATCCCAAATACCTTCGCCTAGATCTGAATCGGGCCCAGCATCTTTTACAATAATTTTTGTCATTAAATGCTGGACATCGGATCGCTCAATTGCGGGAATTGTAAAATCACCAAGGCGAATAGTACCAAAAATGATTGCAAGTGCTGCTGTATATGTCATCGAAAAACGAGCTTCGTTTTCAGTTTTTGGATCATCAAAACGAAGGTTTTTGTAATTTGAACTTGGGATGACAGTCGTAATGTTCCTAACATCTTCTGGAACAAACTCATGCTTTTTACGCAATGCGATAATAGCATCAAGTGTTCGATGTGCACTGGCACAACACGGAAAGCGTTTTTGGGCTACACCATCTGAAATTATTGAAAGCGTATTACTTTCTGTTTTCTGGCTTGCAGCATTTCCATTGTATAGTTTTACAAACCCCCAATCACCGTCAATTGGATTATTGTTTGCCTCGACGCCGCCTAAAGCAAGACGTACGGCACTGATACCAGCGCGTGCAGCAAGCCCAGCATGAAGTGGTTTAACCATAGATCCGAACTGCCTTTTGGAGCCGCTTGCCATTGAACATGAAATCCCAATTGCATTTTGTACTTTATGCTCATCCAGTGACAATAACCGCGCGCATGCGGCTGCCGCACCAATCGCACCGATTGTTGAAGTTGAATGCCAACCAGATGCATAGTGACTCGGGATCATTTGACGCCCCAACCAAGCTTGCATTTCCAAACCGACAATGAACGCATCCAGAAGCACGTCCCCCAACGCCCCAACCTCTTCTCCCAAAGCTAAAAGCGTTGGAACAAGAACGGCTGAGGCGTGGGTTACGGCAGGGAGGTAATTGTCATCAAAATCCAGTGCATGAGCAGCAGTTCCGTTTACCATCGCTGCGTTTTCTGTGGACAATGTTGTACTGCGACCAACTACCGAACCAAATCCAACACCAGCTTTATGATATGATCGGTAAACAGCTTCAGTCGCAGGAGCGTCTACACCCGAAATGATGCAGGCAATTGTATCCTGAAAGCAATTAGTCGCGCGAGCAATAGCAAGCTCGTCAGTGATAAGCGGCGATTCTGCAATCCATTTCGAAAATGCCGCTAAAGTTCCATTTGTTTCAACTGGAATAGCCATTATGCATTCACCTTCTCAGAAAGAAGTCTCGCAATGCCCTTTATAAAGTCATCACATTTTTTAAGCTGGTTAAGTTGAATATATTCATCAGGCTGGTGTGCTTGGGCAATTTCGCCTGGACCAATGACAACCGTTGGAATACCCGCTTGAGAAAACAGACCAGCTTCGGTTCCAAAATTGACCGCTTGTAAACTGTTAGCGTAATTAATTATCAGCCTATCTTGATCATCAACAACGCTCGCAACAAGAGAAACTGCAGAACTCACTCCCTCAGCACTAAAGCTAGGGTATGCTATTATCTCACTGCAAGTTGCAGATCCACCTGCGGTCTCTACTTTAGTGCCAGCACCAAAATTACGCTTAATAAAAGAAGGGAGCTCTTCTTGCATTAAACTAGGGTTTATTCCTGGTGGGTAGCGATATTCTACGAGAAAGCGACAGTCTTCCGCTACTATGTTTATAGCTTTCCCACCAACTATATACCCCACATTGATTGTTGGGTGCGTGTAGGCAAATCTGTCGTCCGCAGTTCGTTGCGATTCCAATTCTTGAGCCAAATCAGCCAACCAACTCACCACCTTTGAGGCGCTTGTAATTGCATTTACACCGCTAGGAGCCAGTGATGAATGCATTGGTGTGCCTTTGAAAGTACATTCAAAGACTTGCTTTCCAGTGTGCGCGGAAACTATTTCCATTTTTGTCGGCTCACCAACAATACAAGCTGAAGCGTCAATACCTTGGTCAAGAATATGTTGAATAAGGGGGGCTACCCCAGCACAGCCCACTTCTTCGTCATAAGAGAATGCCAAATGAATAGGTACATTCAACTTCATTGAGTTAAATTTGGGTACAGCACTTAATACTGAGGCCAAAAACCCTTTCATATCAACGCTTCCGCGCCCATAAGCACGATCGTGATTCAACTTCAACTCAAATGGATTTGCGCTCCAATTTTGCCCTTCAACAGGAACAACATCTGTGTGCCCAGATAGAATAACACCACCAGAACAAATTGGGCCAATAGTTGCAAACAAGCTTGCTTTCGTGCCCTCTGCATTTGGAATAAGTGTCGAAGAAACTCCGTAGCTTTGTAGGTATTTCTCAACATAACTAATTAGCTCAAGGTTTGACCTTTCACTTACCGTATCAAACCCAACAAGGTCTTTGAGAATTTCAATTGTACTTTTATGTTCCAAGTTACTCCTCCCAGTAGCGGCTTGCGCTCTAGACATATTAGGAAGCTTGTAATCAATAACAAATTCAGTAATGCTCTAACTGTAGTTAGATAATCTAAGGGCTGAAGTTTTGGATCGATTGCCACCTCTAAACGCATTACGGGCCTTCGAGCGTGCAGGAATGTATCTAAATATTGCACGTGCAGCAGATGATATTGGCGTTTCGCCAGGTGCTGTTAGTCAACAAATTACTATTTTGGAAAAATGGCTGGGAGCCAAACTGTTTTTCAGAACCAATCGCGGTCTTAAGTTTTCCGAAGCCGGTAAAACTTATTACAAATCAATTAGCAGTGTCTTTAACGAGATACGAATTGCAACAAATGTAACATCGCGACCAAATGTGCGGAAAAGTTTTGTGATTTCGGTTACTGCAACTTTCGCAATGAAATGGCTGCTACCCAAGCTTTCGAAGTTTCGGGAAAAATGGCCAGATATTGAGATATCCGTCACAACCGTCGAACTTGTTGGAAGCTTTTCATCAGCTGATGGTGATGTGGGTTTACGGTATGGCACCGGTGATTTTCCGTTGATGAAATCAGTAGAGATAATCAGAGACAATCTTATCCTTGTGGCTGCACCAAATTTAACAATTAAACCTGATTTCAACATAACATCTATCAGTGACTATCCATTGCTAATGGATCGTCACCCAAAGGTCATTGCAGAATATCCAAACTGGGAAGATTACTTATCTGATACTGGCGTCACGAATCCAGGGAATTTATCCATAAAGAAATTTTCTCAGCAATGGATGGTGATTGAAGCAGCCAAAAACGGAGAAGGAATAGCATTGGTCAAGTCTTGTCTTATCTCCGATGATATTAACTCTGGTAAATTAGTGCAATTGAGCAAAAAGTCTCTAAAATTGAAATCGGGTTACTACTTAGTTCACATTCCAGAAATCGCGGATGACCCCATAATCAAGTCATTCCATAACTGGATAATGTTAGAGGCAAAAGCTTAAGTATCAAGGTTATTACAAACTGGATCTGCACCGGTTTAGTGCCGCTCCGGGTTCTCACATAAGCGCTTTAGTAGGGCTTATCACTCCCTGATAAGCGAAATAATTACCCTGTTCGTGAAATTATTTTCCCTGTTATTAATTTTAGGGAAATCGCCCATAACACACTGTAATCACTGCTGTATTACAAAGTAAATTCTTCAAATCACGCTAAATACGTATATTTTCCCTGTAAATTCCCTGTTAGCAGGGAATTTCGAGCCCAGACTGGATAGCTTGAGACTACGCACATCACCACTAAATCATTTAAATACAAAGCGTTACGAAGTTGGCGAAACTAAGCCTAACACGGCTTTGCAGAATATTACGCGAACATCCGACAGTGATAAGGCCACTATCCGTACAAAACCCGTACAGGATAGTGATGCTTGTTCCTATTCCGTTCACAATATCCCAAAAGAAAACGCCGCGCCTACAGGGGTAGAACGCGACGTTTTGGGAAACACTAATAAAAGTGCACATCCGCATAATACCACAATACGGCTAGAGGCGGCAAGTGTTTTGGCACATGCGATAGCTGAATGTGATCCGCGCGATGCTGTGGTGATCATGTCAGCCGCATTGAGTGACTTGTCACCCGGTGGGCCGCTACCCGTATTCGAGAATGCACAATCAGATGCTGATTTCTGGGCAGATTTAGCCGCACCATTTGAAATTGAAGCTTACTTCAAGGCCACACTCGAACGGCTTAAAAACCTTGCCCTTGGTATCAAGTCACGCAAACGGGTGTTCTTAAACCTATGGGAATCATTCCCTGAAACTGACCGCATGGCCTTCATTAACAAGGTTGACCCACACGGCAAATTCGTTGGGAGGGTTAACTAATGGATGGCGGTTTCAACAATATAACACCCTTGGATGCTAGTAAAGCCTCACGCGCTACGCAGCTTAAAGCGGCTCTTACAAGCTTGTCCGGGATTAAACCTAATCTAACGAGCAATTACCTTGTCAAAGGCTGGCTGGATCGTGGTGCGTTCTCTGTGGTCTTTGGTGAGAGTAATGTGGGTAAATCATTCTTTGCCCTTGATATGGGTATGCATGTGGCCGCTGGCATGCCTTGGCAGGGTTCACGCATCAAAAGCGGTGTTGTTGTCTATATCGCTTCAGAGGGCGGTACAGGCTTTGTAAACCGCGTTGCAGCCATACAGTCAGAACGTCCTGAACTGACAAGTGCAGCCGATGGTCAATTTTTCATTCTGCCCATTACAGTCGATCTATGCGCTTCAAATGACGTTCCTGAAATCGTTGCACTGATTCGGGGAATAACTGGCCAGCCTGCACTTGTCATTGTTGATACCCTTGCCCGGTCATTGGGTACAGGCGATGAAAACTCTGCCCCTGATATGGCCTCGTTCATACGCAATATAGACGCCATACGCGACCAGACAGGCGCACATGTAATGGCTATCCACCATACCGGCAAAGACACGTCACGGGGCGCACGTGGGCACTCTTCATTACGTGGTGCTGTTGATACCGAAATAACCCTTACCAAAGAAGAAGGCGTTATACAGGCGGAGGCCGTCAAACAGCGCGATATGCATACAGGCTCTATATTCAGCTATCAGCTAATTGAGGTTGAATTAGGCCATGATCAGGATGGTGATGCAGTCACTACATGCGTGGTAGAGGCGTGTGATGCACCTACTAAAAAGGTAAAGCTAACAGGTCAGGCCAACACTGCAATGCAGGCATTTGGTGATGCTATATTGAAGCATGGAGAGGTCAAAACAGGCGACCTTTTCCCCGATAATCGCCAATGTGTCGAGGTAACGGTCTGGCAGGACTATTGTTACCGACATGATCTATCAAATGGTAACAGTGAGAGCGCAAGGCGCAAGGCCTTCTCTACAGTCAAGAAATCCCTTCAAAACAAAGGCGTTATACGCATTGTAGATGGCTTTGTGTGGAGGTGTGACGATGAGTAAATCAAGCACCGTTACCGACGTTACCAAGCGTTACCTACCAATAAATGTAACGCACCGTTACCGACGTTACCAAGCGTTACCCCCCTTTAGGGGGTGGGTAACGTTGGTAACGGTCATACGGGCCATATTTTGCATAGGAGCCTATCAAATGACAGAACTAAACCAACAACAAGTGGCCTTCAAAAGAATATGGGACACTGAAAAATCCAGAGTTGCCTTATGCGTTGATGAAGCCATTGAAGATATTACCGAGATTGGTGGCGATATACCCCTCTTCTCGAAAGGCCTGCTATTAGCGCATATCGAATTGGAAACGGAATTGAACGGGCCAGAGTTTACAGTCTTTGCTCTAATCCAATCCGCAAAGGCTCTAAGCAAGAAGTACAATCTAGCAGGAAGCTGCTAATGTATGAAATTGCCATATTTAGTATGTTTCTAAACAACTCACGAAAGTTAGAGTGGCTGATGGTCGCTTTAAACCCGCTTTCTTTCAGAAAGGTTGATGACCAATCCGAAAGATAAACCAATCGCTGGTCGCACTAATGTGCCCGGCACTAAACTTAATGGAACGTCGCGAAGACGTCCAAATCCCTAAGAAGGACTAAAAAAAATGACTATTCACACACCTCTAGACACCCATGCGCGCAAACATTGCATGAACTTTTTTCGTAACCAAAAGATAAAATCTTTGAACGAAATTCGTGCACATGAGTTACCATGGAAAAATCTTGCGCAAACCGCGGCCGACGCAGCCAAAGAGGCTCGCAACCTTCTGGATATGGCTGCAGGAAGTAAGGATGAATCCAAGGCGGATTCCTTCGAACTAGCACACGACGCAATGATGGAACTATTCGACACCATGCAAACAGAAATGGATTTAAGGAGTGATATTGGTAACAAAGAGCCACGTTCCGAAGAGTTAGATCCCCGTATGGCTGCAAAAAGGCCCGGATATCCTGATACATTGGCAGATGAACCAAACGTTGATGACTATGCGTTACGTTCAAATCAATCTTTCCGTTCATGGGCAAAAGCTAAGAAATCAGATGAGTATCAAGGTTTATCATTGGGTAATTATCTACGCTCAATGGTAACGGGCGCAAAAACTGATTTGGAGCGTCGGGCTTTGTCCGAAGGGACTGACAGTGCCGGGGGCTTTACCACACCTGAAACGTTGGGTGCTGAATTGATTGATAATCTGCGGGCTAGCAGTGTCTTGGTGCAAGCGGGTGCTCGTACAATCCCACTTACATCTAAAAGCCATAGCATTGCTAAACTGCTAACTGACCCCGTACCGGGCTGGCGTAATGAAAACGCCGCTGTTGCAGAGTCTGATATGACATTTGGCAATGTGCCGTTTGTGCCGAAAAGCTTGGCGGTTCAAACGAAGGTATCTTTTGAATTGATGCAAGATAGCATAAATTTGGTCACAGAATTACCACGTGTCTTAGGTGTTGCATTAGCAAAAGAACTGGATCGGGTGGGCCTATTGGGCACGGGTACAAGCCCTGAGCCAGAGGGTATTCTCAATACAACTGGTATCGGAACCAGTGCGTTGGGTGCTGCACTCACTAACTATTCAGAGTTTGTTACGGCACGTACAGGCATACTCACAGCCAATGCTGGCCCTGTTACCGCATACATCATGCACCCCAGAGATTCAGGGACGCTGATAGGCCTAACAGCAACAGACGGGCAACCATTGAATGCACCCGGTGCAGTGTCAGACATCCCAATGCTAACCACAACAGCCATCCCGGTTGATGGTGGTGTAGGAAC